>Ga0307503_10000086_pt1 | contig 54496 bp, 56 predicted proteins | sample 17_S_MG_FD_194514 | JGI IMG/M metagenome (GOLD analysis project Ga0307503, IMG submission 194514) | Soil microbial communities from Populus trichocarpa stands in riparian zone in the Pacific Northwest, United States - 17_S | ecosystem: Environmental > Terrestrial > Soil > Riparian zone > Trees... | reverse complement strand
CCCCCCCCCCCCCCCCCCCCCCCCCCCCCCCCCCCCCAACCTGCCCATGCGGTGCCCCGTCGTCTTTTGACCGGGCGCAGGAACATCACGGAGAAGTCGGCAGACGCAGTTCGAGCTGATCTCGCTGATCGACTGCGAGCTCGTGCTCCCGAGATCGAGAAAGCTATCTTTACGCGAATCAGGGATTTGTCCGAGCCCGTTGGGGACGAAGATCCCGCCTATGTTGCCGGCCTCCAACGCGCCGTCGCGGAGTCGTTGAACTACGGTTTGGAGAGCATTGAAAAAGGCGGAGAGTCGTTCGTGCCGATTCCGCCTGAGACGGCTAAACAAGCTCGTCGTGCCGCGCGTGAGGGAGTGAGACTGGACACAGTGATGCGGCGCTACACGGCCGGAAATAAGGTGCTAGAGGAGTTCATCATGGCGGAGGCCGATGGCATTCCGAGCCAAGTACTTTGCCAAATACTGAGCGACCAGGGTCCGCAGGTCGATCGTCTCATGGAAGCGGTATCCGCCGAATACAGAGATGAGCTCGAGCAGACAAGACGCTCATCCGCGCAGAGGCGAGCCGACCGTGCACTACACCTCCTCAAGAGCAACAGCCTCGTGAGCCCTACCGATTTCGACTACGACTTCGAGGATATTTGGCATGTCGGCATGATTCTCGTGGGTCCTAACGCGGAGAAGTCGGCACGCGCATTCGCAAAGAGCACGGGGTACAGATCGCTGTCCATTGACCGCGACCCCGAGATCACCTGGGCTTGGCTTGGAAGCCCACAGCAACCCGTCGCGGCCAATCTAGAGCGCTTCCTTATTGAAAGTACGCCTGCGGAAATATCGGTGGCGATCGGCGAGCCGCGAGAGGGTCTAGACGGATGGCGCCAAACTCATCGGGAAGCCCAGATGGCATTTCGAGTGATGCTCTATCAGCCCGAGCGAGTTACGAGGTTCCGTGACGTCATTCTGGATTCAGCGGTAATGAGGGATCAGTGGTTGGCGATGTCTTTGATCGAGACCTATTTGGCGCCCCTCAATGGCCGGGGTAGCTCTGGGGAGGTGCTACGAAAGACGCTGCGTGCCTACTTCAAGGTGGATCAAAACATCGCAAGCGCGGCACTGGTCCTTGGAGTAGCTCGCCACACGGTCGAACGTCATCTTCACAGGGTCGAGGAAAGGCTTGGCCAGACTCTTGATACCTGCAACGCTCAGCTGCAGGTCGCGCTTAGGGCGGAGGAGCTGGTCGCTTCTTCCCGCCAGATGCGAGTCAAGTCGTAAGTAGTGGTGTAACCCTTCCCGGTCGCTTCATGCGGCTTGTTAGCTCAGGCACCTTCCTACGGCCTCCTCGCCTTGTCCTTGAGGACCAGCGCGAGTGGCTCCTCAGAGATAGCGCGCTGGTGGCCTAAATTCGGCAAGTAGACTGGCACATACCCGATGGAATCGATATAGGAGAGCTTAGGAAGGAGTGAACATGGATAGCTACGACGATAGAAGAGGCGAGAGGTCAGTCGCCACGCACCAGGGCGAGCGGTCAGTTGCCGCCGATCAAGGTGAGCGGTCAGTCGCCATGCACCAGGGCGAGCGGTCAATTGCCGCCGATCAAGGTGAGCGGTCAGCGGCAGCCCGCCGGGAGGTTGGACCAAAGGAGGGGAGATAGAGACGAAAAGCCTTCCGGCGAGCCAGGCAGGTCAGGTCGCACTCGAACTACTTGCTTGCCTGGCCCGGGAGCACACCCCCTGCATGCAAGCGCCAGGGCAATATCGCGCCTGGCTTGCGGAGCGAAAGATCGAGTCTCTCCTGTATAGAGACGGAGCTAAAGTCCCGCATCGACAGGCTGTCTGCAACACGCTCTGGGCGGCGCAACGACGGAGTCTCATTGAGATTCTGGCGGAGCTCGCGGTGGAGGGTGTTGAGCCGATCGTTTTCAAGGGCGCCGCGTTTCATTCGCAGTTCTACGGCTCCCACGCGATTGGGCAGATGAGCGACCTCGACCTCTTGGTATCTCCTGACATGCTCGACACCTCCCGTCGCTGCCTCTCGCGCCTGGGCTATCAGCAGGCCATCTTCGACGAGGAGCGGACTGAGCTAGTGCCGCTTTCGTCTGATGCGTTGCGTGACGAGGGTGACCACTATGAGCTGTATCCATTCTTGCTTCTGGAGCCGCTCGATCTGGAGCCAGAGGACGGAGAAAACTACAGATACCCGATCGCCGATGTCAATGGATGCTTGCATGCGATCATCGAGATCGATCTACATCACGCAGTTGCGACCAATATCGCCGGCGATGAGTTCTTTGTACGTGCGACCAAGGGGGGCGATGGAGCGCTTGCGATGTCTGCCGCGGACCATCTGTGGTTCACCTGCAGCCGCTACTACACCGAGGTCGCCACCGACGGAAAGCGATCACTGAGGGACTTCGCGTATCTCATTCCCCTGCTCGTCTCCGGCACGGTCGACTGGTCGGTCGTTCTTGCCGCCAACGAGCGCTACCTGCTTTATCCCTCGCTCTACTACTACCTCTCATTTATGAACTGGCTCGGTGAAGGCAAGCTCGTTCCGGTCGATGTCCTCAATGCACTTTCCCCAGCGCTCGGGCCTAGGCGGCGTGATTGGGGGTGGCAGCTAGGCGTCCTCTTTGACGCCGTCGAACCGCCTCCCTTTGCGCAACTCGCCTCGCCTCGGGCTGCTCGCCGGGCATGACCGAACTGCCCACCCTGCACGGCCGTGCAGGCATCGCCACAGAATTGGTCCTCGTCGCTGGTGCCGGCTCGGCTTCCAGGCCAAGGCCACCAGAGTTTGACCAGCTCGAGTGGCTCGATGTGGGCCTCTGAGTATCGGCGCCATTACGTCCGAAAGCCTCCGCTCGATTGTCTGCTCTGCCGAAATCGGCTGATCAATCCCCACAATACGTAGACGATTGCGAGGGTGATCAGCAAGAACTTGAGGCTTGCGCAGGCTGTTCCAAGAGGCGGGGCAAGGCTTCCTCCGCGGCCACCAAGAGCGAGGAGCCAGGCACAATTTTCTCCAGCATCGAAAACCGCTGCGGAGGCGGCAAGGATCGGCGTAACGATGCCGACGCCAGCGAGCAATCGCAGATCGTATTCTTTCGCAAAGTCCCGAGTGGCAAGCGCCGCGACCGTAAAGAACGTTCCGTAGCTCAGCATGAAGCCGAAGTCGACCCATAGAGAGAGTCGGGCCAGATCTCGACCGTGGCCTCCCCATTCGGCCATGACCTCGGCAGCGCGCTGCTTGCTGCCGGCGGACTCGAAACCTAGAATCGAGGGTCCACCAGTCGCTTGCAGATCTTGATCGAGGATTAGGAGCGCTACGTTGAACGCCACCATCGCGATTCCGAATGCGATGAGCAATTGCTTGCGGCTGAGCGAGGTCAATCAGAGCTTTCTGCCGGATCGTTGACTTGGTGATCGAATGAGCTACATGAGGGCTCGATGGCTGGATCTCATTCACCGATCCACCCCATGTGGGAGCCGGGGGTTGATTGAGTCGATCGGGCGCGAGACATCATGCCAAGCGCCGAGTGAAGGTAGTTTTGCCAGGGCGAGCCCGGCTCGATAGGCATCGGCGGCAATCGGTGAGCCCGAAAGGGACTCGATGGCTGGCGCAAACCTTTCGAGAAGCGCAGACGGCACCCCATGTCATCCTCTATCGGTCCTAGCCCATCGGGACGTAATTCTGGAGTCGGCGATCATGCGCGATCCGTCTTTGGCTACGTTTCCGGCTGAGACTTTTTGGGTTCCCTGGATGGCCGCAGCGACACTGAGTTAGATCCTGTGGAGTACCCTACGTGTCTACTTCAAGGAAGATCAAAATGTGGCTACTGCAGCAGTAAGACTTGGAGTGCCTCGGCACACGTTGAACGACACCTTCGAAGAATCTAGGGATGAATTGGGTCACCCCCTTGACACCTGCAATGTCCAGCTGCGGGTAGCGCTTGTCGCAGAGGAGCTGGTGAACTCGTCTGGTCAGCTGCGGCAGCCCTCCGGTGCTTGACCAGATCTTGTCTGCGAGTACCGTTGTTGTCGCGACCCAGGGCGACCTAGATGGGCAGCTCTTTCCGGAGGAGAAGCGGATAATCCGTAGCGCTGTGGAGGATCGGCGTCGTGAGTTCGTTACGGCTCGTGTCTGTGCACGGGAGGCGCTTGCTCGGCTTGGGTTGCCGGGACAACAAGCGATTCCAGCAGGCCCTCACGGAGATCCCCAGTGGCCAGCCGGAATCGTAGGAGGTATCACTCACTGTGACGGTTATCGCGCAGCGGCGGTAGCGCGCACGAAAGACTTCGCCACGATAGGGATAGATGCAGAGCCGGATGAGCCGCTGGTAGATGGCGTGCTAGACGCCATTGCAGGGCCGGACGAGCTCAGATGGGTTCAAGAGCGGATACGGGATACGCCTAGCGTTTCCTGGGATCGTCTTCTGTTCAGCATCAAGGAGGTTGTGTATAAGGCCTGGTTCCCTTTGACTGCACGAAGCCTGGGATTCGATGACGCGACCGTTGTCGTTGACCCCGTGCGTCAGGTGTTCTTGGCGCGATTGCACGTTGTGGGCTTTATGTTGGGTGGCATCGAGCGATCAAGCCTCTCGGGTCGGTGGCTTGCTCGTGATGGCTTCATAGTCACGGCAATTGCACTCCCCGCCGCTTGAAGCCATCTCCTCTCGGAGAGATAAAGATAGGCGCTATTCGATGTTCTTCTACAGACCCTTGTATTTATTTAGATCATTTTACAACATAAATCGCGTCTCTGTGAGTCACATAGGCACATATCGGACCGTTGGAATACTGCGAGAATCCCATCTATGTCGGGAGGGGCAGCGACGTTGTCGGCTGGGCACGCTGAGGCGCCATCGCGCGTCGGCGCGGCGAGTTCTGTGGCTTGGACTCCAGGCAAGAACATCGACGTCCGCGACTGGGTGCGCACGGGAAAACGTCTGGGCGCTATGACGCGTTGCAGCCAGTGGTGGCTCGGGGACTGGGTTCGCTACGGGACCGGACGCTGGGGCGAGAAGTACAAGGAGGCGGCCCGGATTTCCGGCTACGACGTCAAGACTCTACGAAACATCGCCTACGTGGCAGAACAAATAGAAGTGTCCCGACGTCGGGACACTTTGACTTGGAGCCATCATGCTGAGGTTTGCGGGCTAGAGCCCGAGGACCAGGATAGATGGCTTGACCAAGCGGCCTCCCAGAGGATGTCTGTGGCTGATCTACGAATCGAGTTGCGCGGTGCACGAAGAGGAGAGGATGAACCAGCGGGTCGTTCGAAGGCGGACTCGAAAATAGTCGAATGTCCAGAGTGCAAACATCGCTTTGAAATGCCGGTTGGGGAGGTCGGTAGTTGACGAATAGGCACCGTCAGCAGGTGTAGCGTTCTCGCAGCGACTCACACTGCTCGAATCTCCTGCCAGTAGTCTTCCCATCTCCTTTATGTGCGGAATTGTCGGATATGTGGGAGGTCGCCCATGCCGCGACCTCTTGGTCTCCGGGCTCGGGAAGCTCGAGTATCGCGGCTATGACTCGGCCGGGGTCTCGGTGATCGAAGGCGGTCGAGTGGAGAGCGTGCGCGCCGTCGGCAACCTCACCAACCTGCGGGCCGCGATGGAGGAGTGCGCCGAGAGCGGGGAGGCCGCGGTCGCAGTCCCGCCAGCGACGACTGGGGTTGCGCATACTCGCTGGGCCACGCATGGCCGCGTCACCGAGGAGAATGCCCACCCCCACAGCGACAGTTCCGACCGCGTCCACATCGTCCTCAACGGGATCGTCGAGAACCACGCCAAGCTACGCCGACGACTGGAGGGCGAGGGGCAGAAGTTCAGTTCCGAAACCGACGCCGAGGCGGTCGCCCACCTGATCGCGAGTCATTACGACGGCGATCTCGCCACTGCTGTCCGCGCCGCGTTCTCCGAGCTACGTGGCCACTACGCCTTCGTGGCAATGCACGCTGACCAGCCGGGGCGGCTGGTCGGGGCGCGCAAGGAGTGCCCGCTGGTCGCGGGTGTGGGGGAGGGCGAGAGCTTCCTCGCCTCGGCGATCCCAGCTTTTCTTGCCGAGACCCGCGAAGCGTTGACGATAGAGAACGGCGAGGTAGTCACGATCGAGGCCTCGGGGGTGCGGATAACCGATGCCGAGGGGAACCCCATTGAGCGCGCAGCCGAAGAGATCACCTGGGACGAGTCCGCCGCTGAGAAGGGCGGCTATGAGACCTTCATGCGGAAGGAGATCTACGAACAGGCTGACGCGGTCGCCGAAACGATCGCCGGTCGCCTGCCCGGGGACGATGGCGTCGACCTCTCCGACGTGGCGCTCGACGACGACTACCTGTGCGGCGTGCGCCGGATCGTGATCGTCGCCTGCGGTACCTCCTATCACGCCGGTCTCGTCGGTCGCTACGCGATCGAGGAGTGGGCGCGGGTACCCGTCGAGATGGACATCGCCTCCGAGTACCGTTACCGTAACCCGGTCGTTGGGTCCGGCGACCTGGTGGTCGGCATCACCCAGTCCGGGGAGACTGCCGACACCCTGGCGGCTATGCGGCTTGCCCGCGAGGCGGGGGCAAAGGTCCTGGCTATCACCAACATCATGGGCAGCCAGGCGACCCGCGACGCCGATGCTGTCCTTTACACCCGCGCTGGCCTGGAGATCGGCGTCGCCGCGACTAAGACCTTTTCCGCTCAGGTGGCGGCGATGTACTTGCTGGGGTTGCGGGTCGCCGAGCTGCGAGGGTCACTGCCCGTCTCCCGCATTGTCGAGTTGGTCGCCGAACTGAAGCATTTGCCGTCGAGGATCGAGGAGACGCTTGCTGCCTGCGCGCAGCGCGTTCGCGAAGTGTCCGCCGCCTATGGTGACCAAAACTTTTTCCTCTACCTTGGCCGCAACATCGGTTTGCCTGTGTGCCTCGAGGGGGCACTGAAGCTGAAGGAGATCTCCTACATCCCCACCGACGCCTACGCGGCTGGGGAGATGAAGCACGGCCCGATCGCCCTGCTCGACGAGTTGACGCCGGTGATCTGCGTGGCCACCGAGAGCCCGATCTTGGAGAAGGTCCTCTCCAACGTCGAAGAGGTCCGCGCCCGCGGCGCCCGCACGATCGCGATCGCCACCGTCGGCGACGAGCGGGCAGCCGAAGTCGCCGACGAGACGATCGAGGTCGCCCGCACCGACTGGATCCTGCAGCCGATCGTCGCGAACCTGCCGCTGCAGCTCCTCGCGTACAACATCGCCCGCAGCCGCGGGCTCAACGTCGATCAGCCTCGTAATCTGGCCAAGACCGTCACGGTCGAGTAGAGGGTCGCTCGCTGTTTGAGCGGGTACAGACCGAACTGGCCGCCCGGCTGGCGGCAGTAACGTCTTGCTTCTAATTCGACAGGGAGACCACACTGCTGCACCATCTAGCGCCACCGCTTTTTCTGCGACCGCGGAAGATGAGATGAGCGCGACGTTGACTCAGATAGACATTGACTGGACTGACTTTGAAGGTGCAGGCCGACAAACTCGTCAGTACCTCCGCGACCTCGCTGCGGACAAATCGCGGCTGCGCGAGATGGTGCTTGCGGTCCAAGACGATCCGAAGCTGCTCGGGATGTGCGAGCGGCGTCAGCTATTCGATTGCATCGTGCTGCACGATGCGGAAAGCGGCTCGCGTTTGGAAGTCCATGTGTCGACCGGCCAGCGTGTCGATCATCCGCATGACCACTGCTTCTCCTTTTCGAGCTTCATTCTGTGCGGTGGCTACGACCACACTTGGTACAAGCCTGCGCGCCCGCGCGATGAGCAGGACGGAGATGGGGCTACTCCTGAGCACGGAGCGCAGCTGAGATCCGACGAAGGCGAGCCTGCGACGCAGCAGGCCGACCTGGTTCCGTACGTTACCCGCTTCGAGCAGCCCGGCAGCTGCTACTCGATACATCACAGCGTGATCCATGCCACGGCCACCGCGGACGACACTGTCTCGCTCTTCCTACGTGGGCCCCAGGAGAAGGACGCGACCACCATGCAGGACTCTGCAGACGGGACGCCCCAGCGAGAGAACAAGCCGATGAGCGTCGACTACTACCGCGACCTGTGCGCAAAGCTGGGGCACCTAGAGATTATCTAGGCGGTAAAGGGGGAGATTCAAGATGAAAGCGAAGACTGACTCAGCCGCCGCAGCATACTTTGCCGGGGTTCCGGACCTCAACTGGGACGACGTGAGCACCGTGCACGCGGTTAGTGCTCCCATCCTTGCGGATATAGCGCGCAACCGTGCTCTGATGCGCGAACTAGTGCTCGGCGCTCACGATCATCCTGCGCTCTGGCCCAAGTGCGAGGAGGGCGTGGTGGAGGACAAGATCGTCCTCTGGGACGAGCCGGACCGGGGCTTTCGACTCCGGCTACGCATGGCCACCGCGAGCCAGGAGGAGATGCCCCACCAGCACAGGTTTTCGTTCTCCAACTATGTGCTGCGCGGTGAGTTCATCCATCGCAACTACGAGGTGCTTGGCGCCTTCGGTGAGGGTACTAAGCCGGATGACGTGGGTTCCGTGATCGTCCACGAGGACATTGCGGGTCACTGCTTCACCATCAATCACGCCGCGGTTCACTCGACGCCTTTGCCGGGGCTGGGCACGATCAACCTCGTGTTGCGTGGGCCGGCTGTGCGTGATCGGGCACCGGTGATCTTTGCTGCATCGCGCGGGGGGTCGAACACCCACGGCCCTGCTCCGACGCTTGAGGAGCCGGAGTCCGCAGAGCGGGGACACATCTTCTACCGTGTGGGTGAAAAGGACGAGAGTGCTGAGCGACGAGCCGAGCGGCGGATGACCGACGAGACCTATGCGACCTGGGTAGCCCGTCTCGAGGAGTACGGACTAATTTAGCCGGCGTTTGGCCGCGCTTTCTGCCGATGCCGACGATTCGCGATGTTGATCCGTTCCTGCTTGAGATCCCCGTCGCCAAGCCAGGAGCCGAAGCAAAGCACAAGTATCTCGCCGGGGTGCTTGTTCATACCGAGGGAGGAATCATGGGCACGGGCCTGGGTGCGGTCCGGTCGTTGCCGTTCGATCCCTTCGCCGCCCCCGTCGAGGCACTAATCCGCGATGCGCTCGTCGGCCAGGAGGCAACGGAAGTGCGGCGGCTCTGGCAGCAGCTAGCCGACTCGAAGCTGCGCCAGGCGGGTATCGACGGCACGACGACGGCCGCGCGAGCGGCTGTTGACATTGCCCTCTGGGACATCTCGGCACAGCGTGCCGGGCTGCCACTCCACCGCTTGCTAGGCACGCATAAGCGCGACAGAGAGTTGTGGACTTACGTCACGGCCGGGGATCCGGAGTGGGAGGCTTCTCGCGTAGTTGAGACGGCCCTCGCCCTACATGAAGAGGGATGGCGAGCCATCAAGCTCAAGGTGGGGCGGCCAGACCCCCTCTGCGATGCTCGGATGCTGTGTGAAGTCCGGGAGCGCCTCGGTGATGATGTTCGGCTCATGGCCGATGCCACGCAGCTCTGGAGCTGGCCGCAGGCGGCCGCTTTCTGTGCGTACGCCGAGGGTGCCGATCTGACCTGGATCGAGGAGCCATGTCTCGCTACCGATGTCGCGGCCCATCAGCGCCTCGCCGGACTTACGCGTACCCCGATTGCCCTGGGCGAGAGCCTTTCCTCGACTGTGCAGCTTCGGGATTTCCTTGCTGCCGGGGCTGTGCAAATCGTTCAGGCCGACGCCACTCGGCTCGCCGGTATTACAGAGTGGTTGTCGGCGGCCGGGCTCGCTGAGTGTTTCGGCGCAGCATTGGTGCCCCATCACAGTGAGTTCGGCCAGGCTCAGCAACACTGCGCGTTCGCAACCCGGGGCGCGGTCGCTCTCGAGTTTCCCTGGGATGCCGGAGCATTCGCGGATCCAGTGCGAAGGGACGGGAATACGATCGTGAGACCGGAGACGGTTGGCGCCGCTACGACCCTGCGGCCCGAGGTGCTCGCGGACTGGCGCCTCGCGAGATGAAGCATCGCGAGATTGAGCGCAAGTTCTTGACGGACGACTCCTATGTTCTGCCTATGGATGGATCTATGCGGATCCGTCAGGGCTATCTCGTCACGACCGAGGCTGGCGCGAGGAGGTGCGCGTGCGCTGTACTGATGATCGCACCTGGTCCCTTACCTACAAGCGGGGTGTCGGCAAGGTGCGGCGTGAGCATGAGATCGAGTTGACCGTCGAGCAGTTCGAAGTGCTCTGGCCTGTGACCGAGGGACGGCGCCTGGAAAAGCTTCGTTATGTCGTCGACATCGGCGTCCCTGCATATGTGGACGTACACCTCGGACGGCTCGAGGGTCTGCGCACGGTCGAGGTCGAGTTCGCCAGCGTCGCGGAGCACGATAAATTCGAGCCTCCGGATTGGTTTGGTCGCGAGATTTCCGACGATCAGGCGTACAAGGCACGGGTGCTTGTTGTCGATGGCCTGCCGCAGTCGTCCTGAGGTGCGCGTCCTCACGCTCAACCTCTGGAATGTCTTCGGGCCGTGGGAGCTTCGGTGTGTCGAGATCGTGTATTGGCTGTGCGAGCTAACCCCCGACGTCGTCTGCCTGCAGGAGGTGGTCGGTGGAAGTCGTCGCCAGCTTGACGAGCTGATCGCGCCGCTTACGGCATTGGGGCTGCGCTATCACGCGACCTATCGCGGTACCTCCTTCGACGGGGGACGACTTGGAAACGCGATCCTGACGCGAAGGCCGCACCTGTCGCACGAGCCGCTGGCGCTTCCGCCCGGCGAGCGTAATGAACCCGCGCGGACGCTTTTGGGGGTTGATCTTGGATCCTCGCACGTCCTTTGCACCCACCTCTCGGCGCATCGGGGCTCCGAGCGGTTTCGGGCGCGACAGCTCGAGGCCGTGAGCGTCCAGATTGCGAGCCTGCTCCGCGAGGATCCGCGGCGTCCGGTGATTTTTGCGGGCGACCTCAACTGTCACCCCGATGCGCCTGAGCTACAGACGCTGTTGGATCAGGATGCAGATCCTGAGATCGTCGATGCATGGCGGCAAGCGGGCGGCGGGCGCGGACATACCTGGGACCATTCCAACCCGTTCACCGAGGATCTGGGGCTGCCCCTCCCGCCAGGCCGGCTTGACTACGTGTTGATCGCTCCGGGCGTGGCTGAGGTGGCTGTCAGGCGGGCGCGTGTCGTGTGCGACCGTCCGCTCACCGGCGTCTATGCATCGGACCACTTCGGTGTTCTCGTCGACTTGGAAGTCGCCGATGCGCGGTAGTCGGAATCGCGAACAGCGACCAGCGATTTGCCTTTGTCAGGCGAACTTTCCGACCTTGTCCATCTCGCGCTTCCTCGAGGTTGCAAGTTCCGCCGGGGCTGACGCGATCGACCTGCATCCCGGGCTTTCAGGAGAGGGAGCGGATACCGTTGTCGCTGCGGTTGCAGCATCCGCGCTCGACGTTGTCCTCGTGAGTCCACTGCCGGACTGGTATGCGCAGACCGAGGGCGGGCGCCGACTGCCTCCGACTTTGCCCGGGCTACTCGCGGTGGCAGCGCAGACGGGTGGTTGTATCGGGGTCCCTTCACCGCTCTTCGCTGCGGATGCCGACCCGCCGAGCGCCGCCGCGATGGGAGCCGCGCTTGCCGCGATCCATGTACAGGCGAGTGAATGTGGCGTCGGCGTGGCGCTTGAGCCGGTAGGCCGGTCGGTGCTTCGCGCTGGAGCGCGTGGTGCGGTCGGTGATCTCGATGCCGCTCGGGCGCTGATGCGCTCACATGCCTTGCCGCTGCAACTAGTGGCGGACTCCTATTGTTTGGCGTCCGCAGGGGTCAGTCTCGACAAGCCCTGGTCGAGCGAGGATGTCTGCGTCGTACAAATCGCGGACTGGGCCGGGGGAGAGGGTCGTCGGGTGCTTCCTGGAAAAGGACATTTGCCGCTAGCACGCTGGCTCGCAGCTGCCGACGGGTCCCTGCCTGCGGTTGGATTGGAGGTTTTCCCGCTCGACGATGGTGGTGATCCAAAAGGCTTCGCCCATTCGCTCGTCATCCAGACCCGTGAGTTGCTGGCCGCCGCCGAATCAGAGCTGACGACATGATTGAGGCCGGAAAGCATGCTGCGCCCTTCCCCCCACGGCTGACGACGTCGTCGGCGAAGGCGTCGCTGTTCTCCGTCGACACCTACTTCACCGAGACGTGGGCCCAGGTGTCCGACCTTTGTGAGGACCCCACTGCTTTCGCGTGGGAACACGGCATTCTTGTCCTCAAGCCCGATGCGTTCGCGAGTCGACGTGCTCATGTGATCCTTCAGTGGCTCAAGGACCAGAGATTCGAAGTGGCGGCAGCCCGTCGGATCCGCTTCGACCGTCACGCAATTCGGGCCTTGTGGCGCTACCAGTGGAACATGGCGACGCGGGAGCGCAAGGCTCTGTTCGACCTGTTGCTGACGGTTGGGGATTCAATCTTGCTTGTTGTCCGGCGCGCCCTTGCCGACGACTGGCCGACTACGGTGGCGCTAACCGACGCAAAGGGCCCCGCGGAGGTCGCCTCAAGATTGCCCCATCATCTTCGTACCAAGCTCGGCGGTGACTCTGCAGTGCTCAGCTATCTTCATACGGCGGATGAGCCGGCAGACGTTCTGCGGGAGCTCGGCATTCATTGCGATGAACCGGCGCGCGGCGAGCTCATGGCCGCCCTCTCCCGGCGCAGCGACTTTCGCAGTGAGGCACGGGATCTATGCGATCGGCTCTACAAAGAGACTCCAGCTCACTCTCTTGACGCCGTCGAGGTCGGAACACGACTGGAGCAGCTCGCCCGGAGCGCTCCGGGCGGAACGAAGGAGGAGCAGTTTCAGCTGTTGTCCCTAGCGCGCCAAATTCGTAATCGCGAGAGGGTCGTCGTCGAGGTGGTTCGGGCCTCTGCCGAGCGATGCGAGGTCCACTTCGACCACTGGGATGAGATAACGATCACAGCCAGCCAGATCGTTGCGACGATCCCGGGCGTGGAGCCTGTGCTGAGGACGCGTGCTCGCGACTGGGACGCGATTGGCTTCATAGATCGGGCCTCGCGTCCGTTGTAAACGGGCAGACTATGAATGCTCTCGCACGCCTGGCGCGCTGACGCTGGCGATGAGGAGCTCACCGGTCGGCGTGTCCATCTGGACCAGATGCGTGCCGATTCCGATCAGGTCCCAAGGTGAACAGTCGAGGTCAAGTTCTTCGATCAGTTGCAGCGTTCTCCGCCAGTCTCGCGAATCGCCGATCGCGATGCGGTTCAATTCTGTGCGCAGCTCCACTCCCAGCTCCGAGTCGGAATCTTCATGGGCGTTGAGCCGAGCGAGCACCCGCTCCAGGACGGCATCGCGCGTGAGCTTCTCTGCCGGTGTCTCTGCTTCCAAGCCGTTTGCGAGCGCTTCTGCTCGAGCGCGGGCGTCTGGCGGAGGGGCCAGGGCTTCGCGGTAGATAGCTTCCCGCTCTGCAGCCGGAAAGTACACGCCCAGCTCGCGGACGAGATCAGCTGGCTCGTCTGCCGTATGCAGATAATTGAGCAAGGTGTTGAGGGTGCCGAGTTCGTAACGCAGCTGGCCGGGGGTCCGCCGAGCGGGATTCGCAGGCCCCTTCGTTTCGCTCAGAAGCCTGGTGGCTGGAGTCGTCTCGCCCTCGGGTCCGCGGAGAAGGACGAGCAATGCATCGCCCGGGGCCAGCATCATGTCGACGACGTCCTTTCGTTCACGCGTGGCGACGTTCCACGAGTAGCACCAGATGGACCTGGTGATGTGGCGATTAAACGCGAACGTACGGGCTGTGACTATCGAGAAGCCCTGTTTGTACAGCCAGTCGAACGTCGGCCTGATCGCCCGCGTCACCACGGCATCTGGCTTCAGCACCATCATGGCGAGTCCATGAAGGATTTCGGAGGGGTTGCTCTGCGTGAGGTGGTCGAGGTCTTCCCAGCTCTCGCGAAAGTACGTATCGGTGGCGTAGAGCGTGAGCTTGTCGGGCATCGCGCTGAGGTAGTCCGGGAGTGCCGGGCCGTGCTGAGTTCCGATGATCATTGCTCTCCTTCCAGTGTCGGGGGCGGCACTCTGACTGGCTGTGATCGTGATCTACGAGAAAACGCATCTTGCCATGCTGTTCGGGCGCCTGGGCTGAGCCGATGGTTAGTGGGTTGGCGCACGCTCCAGATGCTGAAGGTGTGGGGGTGGGCCCAGGTCTTCAGAGAGGGCTACGCGAGCGCCGATCTCGATCGTGCCATGTCCGATGGGATGGGCACGTACCCCCAGGCTGTTGGCGCGCTTGTCGATAAGGGCACGTAGGATTCGTCGATCCTTCGGCAGGCCGGGTTGAGCCAAGGTCGGGACGATGCAGCGCGTCGCCTCGCGACGGATCCAGACACCGACACCATCGATATCGATGGTCCGATTGATCCACGCGTCCTCCGGATAGCCCGGCGTGGCCGCCGTCTCAATCAGGATGTTGGGGCGAAAGCGGTCGACGCTCCAATCGATCCCTGGAATGAGGCTGGCCACCGACGCGAGGCTGGCGGAAGTGAGGATGTGCAGGGGCGACTTAGTGTCCATGAAGAGGCCCGGCTGCGTCTCGATCTCAAACGCCTGGGGCTGGCTATCGGAGATGTCGACTCCGTCGAACACGGCTCGCCGTCCGCTTTCACGTCGCACTAGTTTAACCGGTTGTTCTAGCCATTCCGATAGCGCTGCATCACAGGCTTTGGTCCCGGCCGTGAATCGTGCTCCGTTGGGCAGCGTCAGTAGCGTTTTGCCATCGTCCCCGGTGGCCGCCTCGGCCATCAGCAATGAGCCGTAGCGCTTCGCTGAGAGAATCCGACCATTGGCATCGCTTTCCACTGCCCATTCGCGGTCGCCCTGGATCCCGTCGCCGTCTAGATGTGCGTACGTAAGTTGTTCGCCGCGAAGCGACTTCACGGGATAGCGCCACAGCGCGGCAACGACGCCGACCGTGTCGCAGTCGCTCAACGAGGTCCCTCGGCTAAGGGTTGTGAGCTGCGGCGGGTGTCGGGGGTGGGATCACGCAAAAGGTCGGGGCCAGGCAGCGAGAAGCGTTCACGCAATTTCTGCAGAGATGCTTGCGTAGCGTTCAGGCGGTTTCCGCCCAGGGTGTCCGGATGCTCGTAGAGCTCAAGGCACGTCGTGATCGCGTGCTCGAGCTGCATAACTGGGTCGTCAAGGCCGAGGTGTCGCAGGGCCCGAAGTTGCGTGCGGGTCGTGCCGGAGCCCGTGTCGTTCATGAATGCGAGTCGGGCTACAAGAGCGCGGGCTTCGAAAAACGCGTACTTAGGGGTTGCTCGCTGCCCCTCAAGCTCATAGATGCTTGGCGTGAGCCACCAATTGGATGGAAGTGATGCGAACGGCGCAGTAGCCCAACCCAGGTCGCGCCGTGAGTCCCCTGCGCGGCGCAACTCCATCCACTCATGTAGCTCGCGATGCTGTCCTTCCGCCCCTTGTAGATCACGGTTCGTAGGCCTGCCGGAGCTTCCCTCCGCGTCTATTCCAAGGCCGGCCAGCGACGTCTCGATCGCGCGCTCGACGAGTTCATGGCCCTGAGGATGTTCGGGGCCGCTCAGCTCGAAGTCGACGTCGCTAAAGATCGTCGGGATGCCTTGCCCGCCGCTGCCGCGAAGCAGGAGATCGAGTGGAGCGGTTATTCCACCGAGTCGACGTAGCCGCGTCGCGAGCAAGCTGAGCAGCGAGTCGATCGCGCGCCCGCGGCGGTTCGCGGCCGACCAGCCCCGGTCGAAGCGGAGTCCGAGGTAGCGCATGGCGGCCAGGACAAGCGGGTCTTGCGATGCCAATTCATCAACAAGTCCGGCCGGGTCAGCGTTGCGGAGGGACGGCGTCTTCTCCGCTATCAGCACCAGTACGGCGACCTGAGACCCGGACAACGAGTCCGGCTCCGCTTGAGTGCTGGCGATTACCTCCAGTCGTTGAGGGAGTCCAGTCGGCGTCCCGACGGCGGCAATTGCCGAGACACACTGCTCAAGTGTTCCCGTGAGTTCGTTCATCGCAGACTCCATCGCGCGGAGGAGTGATGATCGAGGTGCTGCGCCGGGGCAGCAATGTTCCTTTCGGGGATTGCTAATGGCATTGGTAGTTTCGCGCCTATGGAGCAGCGATCGATTCGGGGTGTACCGGTTTCGGCCGTAGGGCTTGGTTGCTGGACGTTTGGCAGAACCGTCGATAGGGCGACGTCGATTGACATCGTCCACGCTGCGCTTGACGCCGGGGTGACGTTCTTCGATGTTGCCGACGGTTACGGGAAGGGGCGCGCCGAGGAGTATCTGGGCCAGGCGCTTGCGGGGCGCCGCGACGATGTCTTCTTGGCGACGAAGGTGGGAGCCGGCCGCGGCTCAGGACACCGGACGGCTCTCGGTTTCCGTCAGAACGCGGGCGGCGCGGACCCGGCCTACATCCGGACGACTCTGGAGACCAGCCTGCGCCGGCTTGGCACCGAACACCTCGACCTGCTGCAGCTGCACGATCCCGATCCCGAGACCGACCTCGTGGCAACGCTCGGCGCACTTGAGCAACTTGTCACAGCTGGCAAGGTCCGATTGATCGGGTGCTCGAACTACACCCCGGAGCAGTTGTACAGCGCCGAGTCCGTCGCCCGGCAGCGCGGATTGGTCAGCTTTGCCACCGTGCAGAATCAGTACAGCCTGCTTCACCAGGCGCCGCGCGACGAACTACTGCCAGCATGTGCTGAGTTAGACGTTGGTCTTCTGCCCTATTTCCCTCTAGCCAATGGGGTTCTGACGGGAAAGTACAAGGGGCGCGCCGAGCCGCCGGACGATTCGAGGATCTCGGTTTTCCTGGGAGAAGGTCGGAAGGACAAGGCTGCTCGCTTTCTCAACGATCGCAATCTCGCGCGAACCGAGGCGCTCACGACCTTCGCCGAGCTCCGTGGTCGCACCTTGTTGGAGCTCGCTTTCGGCTGGCTTTTGTCCCAGCCAGTAGTTCGAAGCGTCATCGCCGGCGCATCGCGCCCACAGCAGGTCCTTGATAACGCCGCTGCATCTGACTGGCGCTTGACGACTGAGGAGCTTGCCGAGGTGGATCGGCTCCTGAGCGATGGTGAGCCACTCATCTGTGCGGAACCGAGCTGACGTGATCCGTTGGGAAGGTCACGACGGCTCACCTTGGAGGAATGTGGAGCGCTCAGAGGGGGATCAACTTGGTTGCAGTCGCCTTCCAGGCAGCGACGACGCGGGTACCGGGCCGTAGTCCCATTGCCTCTGCCGACTGCGCGGTCACCTCGGTACTGAGTGGCTGTGGGACCGAGACGGCGACGCGGACACGGTTGCCGACCGCCGTCACGGAGTCAACTTGGCCGGAGAGGCGGTTCAGCATTGAGTCTTTGCTTTCGATCCCGTGCGGCTGCAGCGAGATCTCCCAGGGGAAGACGCTGACTGCGACGGACCCGGTGGCCGCGTCGACGCTGCGCAACTCACCACCGCCGCACAGTCGCACCACGGTCAGCCCATCCGGCGCCGCCGTCGCCTCGCCGTGCAGGACTACTGCGCCGGCGAAGTCGGCGACGAAGCTCGAGGCCGGCCGCGCTGAGATCTCCGCCGCGCCGCCGCTCTGCACGATCCGGCCGCGGTCGATCACGGCGATCTGCCCGGCCAGCAATGCCGCCTCGTCGAAAGCATGGGTGACGAGCAGGACCGGAATCTTCAGCTCGGTGAGGAGGCTGTGGAGCTCGCGCAGTGCGTTGCGTCGACTCGCCGGGTCTAGCGCCGAGAGCGGCTCGTCGAGTAGAAGCGCGCGCGGTTCGGCCGCCAGGGCCCGCGCCAAGGCGACCCGCTGACGCTCGCCTCCAGAGAGGCTTGCAGGTCCGGCGTCGGCGAGCGCCGCCACCTCGAAGCGCTCGAGCAGGTCGAGCGCGCGCTTGCGCCGCTCGCGGCGTGGGCCGCGCATCCCATAAGCGACGTTGCGCCATGCGCTGAGGCGGGGGAAGAGCGCGTAGTCTTGGAAGACGACTGCGCAGCGGCGCCCCTCCGTCGCCACCTCGACCCCTGTGCCGGTGTCGAGCCAGGTTTCCCCGCCCAGAGCGACCCGTCCACGCCGCGGCCGCAGTAGGCCCGCGGCGATCCGCAGCACGCTCGTCTTACCGGCTCCCGAGGGCCCGGCGAGGGCGAGCCGCTCCCCGGTGTCGATTGTTAGCTCGACATCAAGCGCGAACTCGCGCAGCGGCGTCTCTGCGGCGAGAACTAGGCCACTCACTCAGGCGCTCCTTCGGCGGCGCGATCGCCACCGATCAGCTTGATTCCGATCAGAAGCGACGCTGAGACAAGGATCAGGACGGCGGAGAGGGCAAGCGCCGCAACGAATCCGCCCGCCCGGCTGAATTCGGAGAAGATCGCCAGCGGCGCGGTTTGGGTCACCCCCTGCAGCGAGCCAGCGAAGAGCAGCGTCGCCCCGAACTCACCGAGCGCGCGCCCCCAGGCGAGCGCCAGCCCGGCGGCGAGGCCGGGGCGCGCGGTCGGCATCGCCACCGTCGCGAAGGCGCGAAAGGGGCCGGCGCCGAGCGTTCGCGCCGCCTCCAGCAGTCGCGGGTCGAGCGCCCCGAAGGCGGCGATCGCCTGGCGCAGGAAGAACGGGGCGGAGACGAAGACGAGTGCGACGACGACCCCTGCGGTCTGGAAGACGAGTTCCAGCCCGGCCCCTTCGACGGCGCCGCCGAGGATCCCCCTGGGCCCGAAGGCCGCGAGCAGGGCGATTCCGGCGACGGCCGGCGGCATCACCAGCGGCAACTCGATCGCGGTGAGGACGAGGGCTCGACCGCGGAAGCGGCGCAGCGCCAGGAGGTAAGCGGCAGGGGTGCCGATCGCGACGACGATCGCCATTGCGATCAAAGTCGTGCGCAGGCTCAGCCAGAGCGCCTCGCGGGCGCTCTGCTCACCGAGCGCGTCGATCAGCTGGCTCGGGCTGACGTCGGCGAAGATCGCGACGACGGGGAGGATCAGGAAGGCGACCGCGGCGGCGGTGGAGATGACGGCGAGTAGGCCGAATCCTGACCGCAGCCTCACGGAGGAGGTAGGAAGCCGGCGCGGCGCAGATCGCCGGCGCCGGCGCCGTTCAGCATCCCCTTGAGGTAGCGGTTCGCGAGGTCCTGCTCGCCGCTGTCACTGACCACCACCGCCGCATAGGCGACGTCCGGCTGCAGGCTGTCGGGGAGTTCGACGGTGTGAACCTCGCCTTTGACCGTCTTCGCGTCGGTGACGTAGACGAAGCCGGCGTCGGCAGCGCCGTTGACGACCTTGGCGAGGACCGAGCTCACCTCGGGCTCTTCGGTCCGGACGTTGGCGAGGATCGCTTCCCGCTCGGCGGCAGGGAGCCCCTTCAGCACTTCGCGGGTGTACGCGCCCACCGGCACGCTGGGGTCGCCGATCGCGATCTTCGTGCCCGGCTTGGCGAGGTCGGCGAGCGACTCCGCTTCGCCGCTGGTCGGCTCGACGATGACGAGGCGGTTGCGCGCGAAGATGACAGGCTTGCCGACGAGGCCTTCGCGGTGCAGTTCCGCCGGGTAGTCGGTGTCGGCAGAGGCGAAGATGTCAGCCTTGGCGCCCTGCTTGATACGTGCCGCCAGTTCGTCGGAGCCGGCGAAGGACGAGCGCACCTTGGCACCTTCGAACGATTCCCCATATTCGGTCAGCGCTTCCGTCAGCGAGGAGGCGCCGACCACCGTCAGCGTCGGTTCACCGCCGTTGCCTCCACCACCACAGCCGGCGAGCACCATGAGCGCCGACAGGACCAGGGCCGCCACCGCCCACGTTGTTTTCATCCCCGCCCGCACTGTGGACGGAGCATTACACCGGCGTTGTCGAAAACGGTAATTGCCCGTCACAGTGGTGGCGATGAAGCCTGAATCCGTACTTGAAGACGGCCACGGTCGCCGCATCACCGATCTACGCGTCTCGGTCACTGACCACTGCAACTTCCGCTGCCAGTACTGCATGCCAATCAAGGGCCTGCCTTGGCTGGAGCGCGAGGAGATCCTCGACTTCGAAGAGATTGAGCGGCTGGTTCGCCTGTTCGTCGGGCTCGGGATCGAGGATGTCCGCCTCACCGGTGGCGAGCCTCTGGTCCGCCGCGACTTTCCCTCCCTTGTGACGATGCTGGGTGAGATCGACGGTGTCCGCGATCTATCACTCACCACGAACGGCTATCTGCTCGAGCGGCATGCTGAGGCGCTGGCGGCGGCCGGCATCCACCGCGTCAACGTCTCGGTCGACTCCCTGCAACGCGACCGCTTCTTTCAGCTGACCCGCCGTGACGCGTTGCCACAGGTGCTGCGTGGCTTGGAGGCGATCGGCGCACATCCCGAGGTGCGACCGATCAAGGTCAATGCGGTGGCGATGCGCGACTTCACCGAGGCGGAGGTCGAGCGGTTCTGTGACTTCGCCCGCTCTGGCGAGTTTCAGGTTCGTTTCATTGAGTTCATGCCGCTTGACGCCGACCGTGCCTGGACGCCGGACTCGGTCCTATCCGGCGAGGAGCTGCGCCGGATGATCGAAGTCCTCCACTCGCTGGAGGAGCTGCCGCGCGAGCGATCTGCCACCGCGCGCATGTTCCGATTCGCCGACGGCCGCGGCGAGATCGGCTTCGTGAACCCTGTCTCCGAACCCTTCTGTGCCGAATGCAACCGGGTGCGCCTGACCGCCGATGGCATGCTGCGGACCTGCCTCTTCTCGATTGAGGAGGCCGACCTCGCTGGCCCGCTGCGCGACGGCGCCGACGATGCCGCGCTCGCCGAGATCGTGCGGAGGGCGGTCTGGCGCAAGGAGCTCAAGCACCGGATCAACGAGCCGGGCTTCCGCCAGCCGCCGCGGACGATGAGTGCGATCGGGGGCTGAGATGATCGAGGTGGAGCGCGCGCGCGACGCCATTCTCGAGCGCGTCTCACTCCTTGCCAGTGAGGACGTACCGCTGCGCAGCGCGCTCGGCCGAGTGCTGGGGGAGGAGGTGCGAAGCGTCGAGTCGGTGCCCGGTTTCGATAACTCGGCGATGGATGGCTTCGCCGTGCGCGCCGACGACACGCGTTGCGCGGTGCCGGATGCAGCTGTGGCGTTGCGGATCGTCGGCGAGTCGCGGGCGGGACGCCCGACGGAGGTGACCGTGGGCATTCGCGAGGCGGTTCGGATCTCGACGGGGGCGATGGTTCCGGCCGGCGCCGACGCCGTCGTCCCGGTCGAGGACACGCGGATCGAGGACGATCGCCTCCTTGTCAGGAAAACGGCCGAGGCGGGTCTCTACCTGCGCTCCGCTGGCGAGGACATCGGTGTCGATGAGGTGGTGCTGTCGCCGGGGACGCAGATCGGACCGGCCGAGCTGGGCGTTCTCGCATCGGCCGGCCGAGCCGCAGTCCGCTGCCCCCGCCGCCCACGGGTGCATGTCCTCATCAGCGGCGACGAGCTGCTCGGGCCGGACGAGCCGATGCGGCCAGGTGGCGTTCGTGACAGCAACGGCTACTCGATTCCCGCTCTTGCCGAGCAGGCTGGCGCGGAGTTCGTCGGCTTCGGTTTGGCAGCCGACGATCCGGAGGCGACGCGCGCGGCGATCGCGCCGGCTCTTGATGCCGACGTGGCAGTGCTCTGTGGCGGCGTCTCGGTTGGCGTGCACGACCACGTCAAGGAGGCGCTGGCAGCCCTTGGCGTCGAGCAGTGCTTCTGGGGTGTCGCGCTGAAGCCCGGCAGGCCGACCTGGTTCGGGACGTGTGGCGACACCCTCGTCTTCGGCCTGCCGGGCAATCCGGTCTCGGCGATGGTGACCTTCGTCCTGCTCGTGCGACCCGCACTGATTGCGTTGGCGGGTGGCCAGCTGGAGCGACACCGCACGATCGCGAAGCTGACGCGCGACTACGAGAAGAGTCCGGGGCGCGCCCACGCGATTCGCTGCCGCCTCGAGCTACGGGAGGACGGCTGGTACGCTCACCCCTTCGAGCGGCAGGGTTCCCACGTCCTCACCTCGATGCTCGGCGCCGACTGCCTGGCGCTGATCCCGATCTACGCGGACTCAGTGCGCGCCTGTGAGCCGGTCGAGGTCGAGCTGCTGGGATGGACCTAAGCATGGCCTCGATGATCGTTCGAGTTCGCCTCTTCGCGGCACTGAGGGAGGAGGCCGGCAGCGACTCGGTCGACCTCGAGCTCCCTGAGGGCGCGACGGTCGCCCAAGCGCTCGAGATGCTCGGCAGTCGGCCGCTGCTGGACGGCCTGCTTGCGCAACTGCCCGTGCGAATGGCCGTCAACCGCGCGTATGCCGATGCCGAGACCCGGCTTGCCGCCGATGATGAGCTGGCATTGATTCCGCCGATCAGCGGCGGCGCCGGGCCACACGTCCGCGTCATCGCCGAGCCGCTCTCGTCCTCAGACGTTTCAGCCGCCGTGGCCGACTCGCGCGCTGGAGCCATCGTCACCTTCGAAGGTGTCACTCGCGAGGTCGAGTGGCTCGAGTACGAGGCCTACAGCGAGATGGTGGAGGAGCGGATCGCGGCGATCCTCACCGAGTGCGTGAAGCGCCATGGGCTGCTTGAGGCTGCCGCCGAGCATCGCGTCGGTACGGTGCCGCTCGGTGAGCCGGCGGTGATCGTCGCCGCCTCCGCGGCGCACAGAGCGGAAGCCTTCGCCGGGGCTAGCGAGGCGATCGACCGGATCAAGACTGAAGCACCGATCTGGAAGCGCGAGATGGCGCGAGATGGGACGGCTGGCTGGGTCGAGGGCGAACAGCCACCGATCGACCCCATCCGTGGGGGGGAGACGTCGCGGTGACCGACAGGCGCCTCTCCCACCTCGGCGAGGACGGCAGCCCCCGCATGGTCGACGTCGGTGCCAAGCCGACGAGCGAGCGGATGGCGCGGGCGCGGGCGCGGCTGCGGATGTCTGCAGAGACGGCGCGCATCGTCGATAGCAGCGGCTCGCCCAAGGGCGACGTGCTGAACGTGGCGCGGCTGGCCGGGATTCAGGCGACGAAGCAAACCGGGGCCTTGATTCCGCTCGCCCATCCACTGCCTCTCACCTTCGCCGATGTGAGCGCCAGCGTCGATACCCAGGCTGGCCTCGTCGAGCTGGTCGCCGAGGCACGCACCGTCGCCAGGACCGGGGTCGAGATGGAGGCGATGACCGCCTGCGCCGTTGCTGCCCTGACCGTCTACGACATGGTCAAGGGGATTGAGCGCGGGGTGGTGATCGAGCAGGTTGTGCTGCTGGAGAAGAGCGGAGGCCGCTCCGAGTGGCAGCGCGACGAGGGCGAGCGGAGCTGACGGTTTGATGCGCGCGGCGATAGTCACCATCAGCTGCTCGAAGGCCCGGGGCGAGGGTGAAGACGAGAGCGGTGCCCGCTTGGCCGAGTTCGCTCGCCGGCTCGGTGCCGAGATCGCCGGTCGCGACGTCGTTCCCGACGACCGGTTCCGGATAGAAGAACGCCTGCGCCACTGGGCCGACGAGGAGCGCTGCGATCTCGTCCTTACCACCGGTGGCACCGGCTTCGCCCCCTCGGACGTCACGCCCGAGGCGACCCGCGCTGTGCTGGAGCGTGAGGCTCCTGGACTGGCCGAGGCAATGCGCACCGCCTCTCACGCACACACCCCTCACTGGATGCTCTCCCGAGGCCTCGCCGGCATTCGCGGCCGGACCCTGATCGTCAACTTCCCCGGCAGCCCTCGCAGCATCGAGCAGGCGGGCGCAGCGGTCGCCTCCGCCATCCCCCATGCCGTCGCGCTGATTACGGAGACTCCGACGGCGCACCGGTAGCCCGTGTCTCCAGGAGTCCAATCTGGGGACTGCTGAGCAGGGCGCGTTCTCAGCCGATTTCCGTCGCCGCGGCGGGCAGACTCATCGAACTGACGCCCTGCAACACCGGATCGACGTCCGGATTATCCAACTGGACGAGGTTGGTGGCTATCACGCTCAGGTCCCACTTGTCGCAATGGATGCCGGCGTTCTCGACGAGGTTAAGCAGGGCTCTCCAGTCGCGGCTGCTGCCGTTTGCGATCTCGCCGATGAGTAGCTGTAGTCGGGCGCGGCCAGAGATGGCACCGTCGGGGTGAGTGTCGACGAGTTCACGCACGCGGTTCACGGATGCTTCCATCTCGAGGTCGTGCGGAGGGAAGCGAGCTTCCAGCTCTCGTGCGAGGTCTTCGGCGCGCGAGAGTGCGTTCTCGCGTAACGCCATCGCGCGGTAGATCCGCTGGCGAATCGGTGCCGGGAAGTAGACCGCCAGCTCACGGATGAAGTCGGCCGGCTCATCCGAGGTATGGACGAAGTTGAGGAGCGTGCTGAAATAGCCGAGGCCGTATCGCAGCTGGCCAGGTTGGCGGTATTTGGGGTTCGCTGGGCCCTTGTTCTCACTAAGCCACAGGGCAGCGTCTTCGGGACCGTGAAGCGCTAGAAAGAGGGACGGCGTCGCCGGCAGGAGGATGTCGACGACATCCTTTCGATCACGGCTGGCGACGTTCCACGAGTAGTACCAGATACCCCTCGTGATGTGCCGTTCAAATTCGACCAGCTCGGCGGCGACGATCTCGAATCCCTGGTCGCCGAGCCACTCCATCGTAGGCTTGAGCGTGCGCCCGACGACCGCGTCGGGCTTCAGGGTGACCGCGGCGAATCGGGAGAGGGGTAACGCCGATTCCTCGCCCGCGGTGGCGAGGTAGTCCTCCCAACTCTCGAGGAAGTAGGTGTCCGTCGCGTAAAGGTCCAGCTTGTCCTGGGACCTGCTCAGCTCGTCGGGAAGCGGGCTACCGTGGTTGCGGCCAATCTTCACGCGAGGATTCCCGAAATTTCAGCAGGGCACGGTAGCTGGGCGATGATGAGCTGCGTTGGCCGAGGCACGGCTTGGCTGCAATAGAACACAAGATGAGCGTGACGCGCGAGTTCGGCTCGATTCGGATCACAGCAAGGAGGTGAAAGAATGGGGCCAATGGAGGAGGTTTTGCCCCGCGAGATCCCCAAGCCGTGGGGGAGTGAGTTGTGGTTTGCTCATACCGACCGGTACGCCGGAAAGATCCTTCGGATTCGTGCGGGCTGTCGCCTGTCCGTCCAGTACCACGAGGCGAAGGATGAGACCTCTTATGTCCTCTCGGGCCGAGTGATCGTCTCACAGGGCGACTCTGCCGACCGGATGACCTCTCGGGAGCTTGGGCCGGGGGAGTCATGGCGCAACCCACCGCTGCTCGTCCACACGCTTGAAGCCGTCGAGGATTCCGAGATCTTCGAGGTCTCGACGCCGGAGCTTGAGGACGTCGTTCGCTTGGAGGATAGGTATGGGCGAATACCTGATGCAACGCCTCCCAAAGACGACGTCGAATCGCAGCCGCTCTGAAGGAGATCTCAAAGTGACGCAAGGGGAACCCCCCGATTTTCTCGGCGCAGGAGACTTCACCTACCGCTGTGAGTCCGTTCCCCGGTTCGTCGCTGGCGAGGGAAGTCGGCTCAAGGATGCGGACGGAAAAATCTATGTTGACGCCGAGGCTGCGAACGGGACCGTGGCGCTCGGGTACGACGCGGGGCTTCTGGAAGAGGCCGCTCGGGTGACGGCCGCGATGCCGGCGCTGCCCTCGTTCTGCGAGTCGGAGCTGAGGCTCGAGGTCGCGGAGCGCCTGGAGGCCGAGGTGTCCCGGGCAGTCGGAGCGTCCGGCCGCGTCAGCTTTGAGGTGGGCGGGGCCCAGGGCATCGAGCTTGCAATGAAGATCGTCGCGGCGAACCGCGGTTGGGGCTCCGTAGTCACCCTGCAGGGCGGTTATCACGGTCGCTCCCCATTCACCGGCACTCTCAGCGCCAGCGCTCGGTACCGGCGACCAATCCCGGTCAGCGCCGGCGAAATCGTGAGGCTTCCCTATCCGGATTGCGAGCGTTGTCCGTTCGGCCTGGCCCGCGAGAGCTGTGAGGAAGCCTGTGTCTCCTATCTCCGTTTTCTGGAGACGGACCAGAGCGGAGTTCCCAAAGACGTCTCGGCCTTGCTCTTTGAGCCCGTTCTCAACGTGGGTGGCATGGCGGTGCCACCTGCGGAATACCTTCGAGCGGCCGTCTCGCGGTTCCGTGCTTCCGGTGCCCTCGTGGTGGTCGACGAGATCTTCACTGGCTTTCACCGGGTAGGCCCTCGGTTTGGGTTCGAGATCCACGGGCTGGAGCCCGACATAGTTGTCCTCAGCAAGGCACTGACGAATGGCGCCGCGGGACTGAGCGCGGTCTGGGCCCGTGAGCCTCTGCTCGATCCCGAGCACTTCCCCCCAGGGATCCACTCGTCGACCTTTTCTGGGACGCCGTTCATGCTCGCGATGGTCGGCGGCGTCCTCGATCGCTTCGTGGATCGAGAGACATGGTCGACGCGCGTCGCCAATCTCGAGACCTCCCTGCACGAGCTGGTTTCCGATGCGGCCGAGGCAGCCCCGACAATCGTCGAATCCACCGAGGCCCACGGCGCAGTAGCTCGGCTGTTGCTTCGAGCGCCTGTGGCATGGGACATCCGCACCGCCGCTTTGGCCGCCTCGCCGGGGGTGCTCCTGGCGAGTACCGGCATGGCCCCTGACGTCATTGCCGTGCACCCTCCGCTCACGATCGACGCGAAGGACTTGGCGGTCGTCCGAGATGTGCTGATCCGTGCCTTGCGCTCGTCGACATGACGGCGTCGCCGGCGCCGGCGCCGGCCCCAGGCGGGCGGGGCCGGCCGTTGCGGGTCGCGGTCTTCGCCAGCGGATCGGGCGGCAACCTACGGGCAGTGATGAGGCTGGCCTTCTGGCGGCCGGAGCTGGTCCAGGTCGTCGTGATCGTTACCGATCGCCCAGATTGCGGAGCCGTCTCAATCTCCGAACGGGCAAAGATTCCGGTCATATCGAGTGACTTTCGGGCTGAGTGTGGGCGTGCCTCGGATTGCCGGACCCAGTTCGAGCAGCTCGCGTACGCGCAGCGGGCCGAGGCCTTCCACGACCGGATCGAGGACCGCCTTGCGCAGTTCGAGCACGCCGCTGGCCCCGTCGACCTGGTGGTCCTCTCCTATGGCCGCTGGATCCATGGGCTCCTCCTGGAGCGCTTCGCCGGCAGGATGATCAACCAGCATCCGGGAGACCTCACTCTGTTGGACGGCGAACGGAATCGAATTCTCGTCGGGAACGATCCGGTGCTCGCCGCGCTGCGCCTCGGAATTCCGCGGGTCCGAACCTCGACGTTCCTGGTCGACGCCGGCGAAGACGCCGGACCGATCATCTGCCAGGGGCCGGCCCTTGGTGCAGCAGGGATCGAGGCGGAGCGGAGCAGCGCCGACCGTCTGGAGCAGATTCTGAAGCGCGAGAGCGATTGGCCCTCGGTGATATGCGCCGTCACCTTGATCGCGGAGGGCGCTGTCTCGGTCGATCAGGGTCGTCGGCTGGAGGATGGAAGTCACGGCATCTCCGTCTGCGGCGTGCCAATGAGCTTCGGCGGGCTGAAGCTGATGGTGGGCCTTGACCACCCCGATCCGAGGATGCGACAGATCAGCGAAACGGTGCATGAGTCGATCGAAAGTTGTTCCAAGAATGGGCGCCTGATTGATCTGTAGCGCGTCCCTGCTCTTGGGTTGTGCGATTACCGGAATCGGCCTGGCCTGTGTTTAGGTGTTTTGCACAGGTAATGCGAGTCGGAAGGAGGCGTGATGCTGGATGTGTTGGACCGTCTAACGGTCGACTGGACGGACCTCGACAGAGCAACTGCCGTCACCGACGCGTTGTTGCATGAACTGGCGGCGGACAAGGACGCGCTGCGAATGCTCGTCGATCGCCCCGCTGAAGACGACGATCTGCTCGCTCAGTGCGAGTGTCATCGTCTCCTCGACAAGATCGTCCTCTACGACGGCCTGGATCGCGGCTTCCGGGTCCGGCTGCACATCTCGACCAGCGATCACCTTGATCGCCCACATGATCACCGGTTCTCGTTCTCCAGTCTCATTCTTGCCGGGTCCTACAAACAGGTACGACACCGGATCGTCGGCGAGGTGCCGGACTCCGTCGCCCCGGGAATCCAGGAGGACCACCAGGCGGTTCCGATCGAGGCACGGGTCGAGCCGGAGTTCGCGACCACCGAGCGGGTCGGATCCTTCTACTCGATCCACCACTCAGTGATCCACACCACGATCATGGAGGACGACACCGTGTCCCTGTTCATTAGGGGGCCGGCGGAGAAGGAGCGCTCCCTGATCACTGATCGAGACACGGGAAAGCTCTGGTGGCGGTACGGCGCCAAAGGCGAGAGTCCCGAGCGTCGGGCCCAGAAGGTCATGGACCTCAGCAAGTTCGAAATGCGCCGCCGCAAGCTCGAAGTCCTAGGCATCACCTGATGAGTGGGTCGAGCTCCGCAGCCGACCCTTCCTTGTCGGCGCCAACGAGAGGCAGTGCCGTCGAGGACTGCATGCGGGCACACTTTGCCGAAGAGATCGACTGGTCCGATCCAGAGCAGGTGTTGGACACCGCGGGTGCTTCCCTGTGCGATCTAGCCGCTGACTCTGCGCTTTTTCTCGAGGCCATCGACGAGCTCTCGGTTGAGCAACTCGAGCCAACGCTCGGAGGGGGTGGCGCTTATTGGTTCAGGCTGGCTGAGAGCGACGAGGACGACCTCTCTATATGGATCAGGTTCTGTCCCACCGGTTGTGTGGCACCTCCGCACACTCACCGATCGGAGATCCTGGCGCTCGTTGTCTCCGGCACCTTTAAGCAGACGCTCATTGGGCTCGGGGGTGGCGTTGACTCACCAGACCATCCGATCGAGCTGTTCGTGAGGCATGAGCGCCCCGGCCAAGTCTTCGCGCTCAATAGGCGCCAGAAGCACGAAACCAGCAGCACGGCGGGTTCGCTAATCCTGGCGGCTATGCCGGTGACGACCGTGGCGGGGCTCGCCGACTCTTCCCCCGAGGTAATTGACGACGAGCTGAAGACCAAAGCCGAGACGGCGATCCGACGCCTTCAGCGCGATGCAAAGGAGATTTTGGGAGGGAGGAGCAGTGATGGACGGGTCCGCTCGCTCATATGATCGGCCGGTTCTTTTTCACGTGCACGGGATGGGCGAGCACGACTTCAGCTCCATGCGTCCCGACGAGCTTGCCTCTGTGCAGCAAGAGGCCGAAACCCGCGGCGTCGACGTCGTCCCGACCATCTTCCTGCGTCAGGAGTGGCTCGTTCCCTGTGAGACGCTGCATAGCTTCTACGATCAGGCTCCGGAGCAATTCCCAAACATCCTGGGATTCGCCATCGAGGGTCCCCTGCTGGGCCCGTCGGGGGGAACCCCTCGCAGCGCGTCGTGGATGCCATCGGTCGACGAATGGAAGCGGATCGCCTCGTTGGGTAGGGCCGGCTTGCGGTATCTGGTGCTGGCACCGGACGCGATGGAGATCGAGGACATGATCGCGCCCGGCTTCAGGCTGGCCGATCTGATCGAGGCCCTTTCGGAAAATGGGGTCCGCATCGCCCTCGGGCATTTCGAGCGGTCTGACCCACAGCGCAGCGCAGACCGCGCTCTGGGGCTCATAGACGCCGTTCAGGACATGGTCGGCTTCTCGCAGTTCAACGTCCTCACCGACCATCTCTACAACGACATGCCACGTAACTTCGTCCATGCGTGGCGTGGCGAGGCGCGAGCTCGTCGCGACAGGGAGCTGGAGGAGTTCCTGAAGGTGCCCTGGAGGCCCGACGACCTAGCGGAGCATCTCGGGCCAGTGCCGGCTGCGCTCCTGGAGGCGGCCCGTGACGGGCGGCTTCTACCGTGCCTCAACTTCGACGGCTTTCACGTGGATCTCGCGGTGTGTCAGCGCACCACTGAATACGTTGGTGCTAGCAGCTTGATCGCGATTACGGATCACACCGAAACCTTCACCATGGCCGGAGAAGAACTCCATCCCGACCGAGACTCCTCCCTGTGGTACCGCGATGATGACATCGTAGCGGCGGGTTCCAAGGGTCTCGAGTGGCAGGTCGAGAACATGCGGAGGATTGGCCTGGCAGAGCCCGAGATTTTCTCTATGACGACCAAGAACCCCCATCGGGTCATCGAACTCGGTAAGGCTGTAACCACGGCCTGATGATCGTCGTCGCGAATCGAGGCGGGCTGGTTTCCCGCGTCTCCGTTGCCGACTGGCTGGGGTCCGGAATTGAGCATCAAAACCTTGTGCGATAGACAGACAGTGGATGACCGAGTCTGACGTCACCAGCGCAGCGGACCTCGACGTGCTCGGTGCCAGCAGTCCATGCGCGGCGGTGGAGGAGCTGGCCGGTGGCAAGGGGCGCGGCCTGTACGAACTCACTGCCAATGGGGTGCCGGTCCCACCGTGGGCTGTTGTGAGCATGGATGTAGTGCGTCGGTTCTGTGCTGCCTCCGGGTTCGACGCGCTCATCGACAGCGAGCTGGACGGGCTCGGGGCCGAGCCCGACGACAAGGCGCTGGAGAGCGCGGCGAAGCGGATCGGCGGCATGCTCGTCGAAGCGGACGTCGACGCTAATACTCAGGCGGTGCTCGTCGAGGCCTATGCCGACGTGGGCGAAGGCGCGGTGGCGGTTCGCTCTTCAGCGGTTGGCGAGGACAGCGCTCGGCTGTCGTTCGCCGGGCAGTACACGACGCTTCTGAACGTGGTCGGGTTGGACGCCGTGACAGAGGCTGTGCAGGCGTGTTGGGCTTCCGCTTGGTCGGCCAAGGCGCTGCGCTACCGCATTATGAACGACCTCTCGCTTCGGGAGGTCGAGATGGCGGTCGTGATCCAAACGATTGTCGCTGCGGAAAAGAGCGGGGTGCTGTTCACCGTCAATCCGGTAACGGGCAGCGACGGAGAGTTTGTCGTTAGCGCTGCCTACGGCCTTGGAGAGGCGGTGGTCTCCGGTGCGGTCGACCCCGACACGGTCGTGTTGGAGCGGGCGACTGGAGCGGTGCGGGGGGAAACGTTGGGTGCCAAGGAGGAGCGGATCGACCCCCTCCCGGAGGGCGGTTGTCGAATCCGCGCTGTTTCCGCGTCAGAGCGCTCGGTTCCGGTCCTCACCGCGACGGAGCTGCGCGAACTGCACCGAGAAGGCACCAGGCTGGAGCAGGTGATGGGTGGTCCACAGGATGTCGAGTGGGCACTGGCCGACGGTCAACTCTGGATTCTGCAAAGCCGGCCGGTCACGGGCGGCTCCCAGCCTGGCCTGTCTGCAGATGGCGAGCTTCGCCTCTGGGACAACTCGAACATCATCGAGAGCTACGGCGATATGGTGGCACCTCTCACCTTCAGCTTCGCCCGACACGCCTACCACCGGGTCTACTTGCAGTATTGCGAGTTGCTCGGTGTGCCCCCTCGCCAACTAGCGACAATTGAAGAGTGGCTCCCGCAGCTGCTCGGCTACTTCGACGGCCGCGTCTACTACAACCTCCTGAACTGGTATCGCCTCTCCAGGTTGATCCCGTTCTACGCGATTAACCGGCGGGTGTTGGAGATATCGATTGGCGCCGAGCCTCTCGATGAGGAGATCGCCGCCCGTCAGCAACCATTTGCCTTCCGCAGTCGGATCGAAGAGGTCTTCGTCAGAACACGAGTAGCGGCTCACTTCTTCTGGTACTTCGCGACGATCCATCGCCTAGTCGATGACTTCGTCGAGAAGTTCTACTGCGACTACAACGAGTTGAATGCGATCGAGTACAAAGGCCGTGAAGACCACGAACTCTATTCCATGTTCGTAGATATGGAGCGGCGGCTACTGGTCCGCTGGGGCCGGATGATCATGCTCGAGTATTCGGTCGGACTGTCGCTGGGGGCGCTGTATGCGCTGACCCAACGGTGGCTACCGGACGCACCTGAATGGCTTCTCTACGAGGCGATAAAGACCGCGCCTGACGTCGAGTCTGTCCAGCCGTTGCTCCGCCTCGACGAGATTGCCGAGGAGGTCATCGCCGACCCAGCCCTACGCGAGCAGGTGCGCTCGTTGCCGGCGGAACGCCTGGACCACATTTTCCGGACTGCGGCAGGGAGCTCGGCCCGGGCTCTGGTAGAGCGGATCGATGCCTACCTCGACGAGTTTGGCGACCGGAACGCGAATGAGCTGAAGCTCGAGGAGCCGGATCTGCGTGAGGATCCGACGGCCTTCTTTGCCCTACTCCAAAGTGCAGTTGGTCGGCTCGAAGCGAGCCAGGCGACGGCTCGCCTGGACAGGCCCACCGCCGACGCGTATTTGTCCGATCACCTCAGCGGCTGGCGCCGGCGCGTCTACGAGCTGGTGCGGCGCCGCGTTCAGCGCTGCCTCACCGACCGCGAGCGGGTGCGGTTCTGTCGTACCCGGATCTTCGGCCTCTCGCGACGGATGTTCCGAGCGTCGGGTGAGGAGATGGCGCGGATGGGGGTGCTGAAGGCGCCCAGGGACATCTTTTATCTGCGGCTCGAGGAGCTGCGCGGATGCTTCGAAGGCACGATGGGGCACCGTGAGCTGGGGGCTGTCGTCGAGCTGCGGAAGGATCAGGAGCGACGCAACCGTGAGCACGACGTGCCCCCCCGCTTCTGGACCAGGGGTGGCATCTACTGGGACGCGTTGGATCGCGCCTGGGCGGAGGCTGCCAAGGAGGATGCCGGGAGCGACGGAGAGTTGCAGGGCACGCCGTGCAGCGCAGGGGTCGTCCGCGGCGAAGCACGAGTCATCGAGCGGCCGGAAGACGTCGGCGGCGGGGTGCTTGTGACCTATCGCACCGATCCGGGTTGGGTCGGTGTACTGCGCTCCGCCTCGGCCCTCCTGATCGAGCGAGGCAGTCCGTTGTCCCACGTCGCGGTTGTGGCCCGCGAGCTGCGAATTCCGACGGTGGTCCAGATTCCGGGGCTAACCAAGCGGGTTTGCAGCGGCATGGATATCAAGGTCGATGGAGGCACTGGAACGATCGAGGTGCTCGACGTGGAAAGCGCGAGAGACAATGGTGAGTGAGGCAGAGCGCCGGGAGGATCTCTTGGCACGCGTCGAGCGATTCCATGGCGTTTCGTTTGAGCAGGTGCTCGGCGAGATCGAGTACCTCCGTGACGCCGGCGACTCTGTAATCGCTGGCGGCTCTCTCGCCTATGGATTCGGTAACCACCTCAGCGACCTCGATCTGCTCGTCGCTGGCCCAACTACGGTCGAGTCCTCGCCAGTACCGCTCGAGCACTTCGTCGGCTCGCTGCGAGTCGACGTCTGGAAGTTCGCCCAGGGACTCATCGAAGAAACCTTTGACCGTGCCGAGGAGGCGCTCGCAAGTGAGAGTCCCCTGCTCGGCTCCTTCGGTGACCTCCACCACGAGGATGAGTTGAAGCTGCTGCACCGGATCGCCTTCGGCGTCCTACTCGACGGAGAAGGGCTGGAGCCCGCCGGGGAGCGAGACTACTGCAGCCTCGCGTCGGGCTTGGTCGTCCGTGAGTACGCTGAGCGTATGCGGGCTTCGGCGCTATTGGCCCAATTGGCGCTTCGGGCGGACCGGCCAATAGCCGCCGTCGTCAACGCCCGCTTGGCAGTTGAGGAGGCTCTAAACGCAGCCGTCGTTCGCCGAGGGTTGCCGTTCAGCGGCGACAAGTGGTTGCGCGAACGCCTTGCCAACCAGACCGCCGACCTCGCGAGCGTCTACAAGCCGTTCCGTCAGCTTCCGGAGAATCCAGCCCGAGATGCACCGCGGTTTGTCGAGGAAGCGGTTGCAGTCTGCACGGAGAAGTGGGCCCTCGATCTCGACATCGACGCGTTGGTGCCAGCGGCGAGATGGCGAAACACCGACCTGCAGGTGATGGAGGTCGGCACCGATCGGCTGCTGCTCTCCGCTCGCTTCGGCGCGCTCTGGAGCCTGAACGAAAGCGAGGTGGAGACCTGGCACCGACTCGTTTCGGTTGGCGCGGTGGAGCCGGATGCGACCTGGGACCTAGGGGAATGTGACGCAGAGGCGTTGATCCTGTGCTTGCGGCTACATGAGCATGGGCTGCTGGGTCTGCATTGGACCAACGGGGTGGCGCTCGGGAACCTTGAGGGGATGCGGAGCGTGGGGCATGAAGCCGATCGACGTTGACGCTCGCCGCTATGCCTGGTGCCGGGGCCATGCCCTTTGGATCGTCGGGATGCCAACTCATATTTTCCTCGAGGACATCCAGGGTGCGCAGCGTGCCGGGCAGGACGGTCTTCTGCGCTATGCCGCCCGCATGATCGGCGATGCCTGTGCGGTTGCACTCAACGTCGCCCTCAACTACGAGCGGCCGATTCCTTCTGCCGCCATGCGCAGCTCCTGGGCGCTTGAGCGGCTTCAGGGGCACGAGCTCTGGCAGCCCTGCTGGGAACTGATCCGTGGCACGGAGGCTTCCGCCGACGAGGTAGTCGCGCGCTGCGAAAGGCTTGTCGATCGGGTCTGTGTGATCGTCGGTGAGATGCCCAATATCCTCACCCCGGAGGGCCACTACCCCGCAATCGCGATGGCACGCGATTGGATCAAGCTGATGGACGCGGTGGGCGAGAAGGCCCCTCTGCCCTACAACTGGACCCTGCCGACCTAGACGTAGGTTTCGAGCGACGGCAACGTCGCGGCGAGAATCTCGAGCGCGTCCTCAGTCTGCTCGGGGGAGGTCACCATCGGCGGCAGCAGCCTGATCGTGCTGTTCGAGCTGAGACAAGGCGAGACCAGCAGACCTCCCTGTGCGAGTTCGATGAGTGCCGCCCCGGCGGCTCCGGGGTTGACGAACTCGATGCCCCAGATTAGGCCAGTGCCACGCACCTCGGCGATCACGTTTGGATGCTCGCCAGCCAGCGTCTCCAGGCCCGCGCCGAGCATCTCACCGACTATGGATCCGTTCGCGGTCGCCTCCTTGAGTGCGGCCAGCGCCGCCCGGCCCGCAGCGCAGCTGAGCGGGTGTCCGCCGAAAGTCGCCGTGTGCCAGGTTGGATCGGCTACCAGCGGTGCAGCGAGGGCATCGGTCGCAACCATCGCCGACAGTGGCATTAGGCCGCCGCCCAGCGCCTTGCCCAGAAGCACCGCGTCTGGCTCGAGCCCCGCAGCGATCGAGGGCGAGAAGGGTCCACTGCGTCCCAGACCCACCTGGATCTCGTCGCTGATAACGAAAGCCCCGGCGGTGCGTGCGTCGGCGACCCAGCCCTTTAGCACCCCGGGGTCGAGGGCGCGTACGCCGGCCTCGCCCTGGATCGGCTCGAAGACCAGTGCCGCGACGTCGCCCCGCGCCGTTTCGCGCCGTACGGCCTCGGGGTCATCGCGTCGGAGCTCGGACGCCGAGTCGAGCAACGACTCTAGGCTGTTGCGAAACGCCGGATTCCTCGTTAGCGCCAACGCCCCCAGTGTCTTGCCGTGAAATGCTCCCTCGACGACCAGCACCCGCATTCGCCCGGTGCCGCGACGAGCTAGCTTCAGCGCTGCCTCGACGACATCGCTTCCGTTGCTGCCCACCCAGACGCGTCGCAGCGGCTCTCCGCACCGGTCGACCAACTCAGCGGCGAACGCGGCCGTTGTGGGGTTTGCGAGAACCCGTGTCGCGGTGGGCATTCTTCCCAGCGCATCTGACAGCGCTGCAATGACAGCGGGGTGACGATGGCCCAGCAGGGTGACTCCATAGGAGCCGAAGTCAAGCAGTTCTCGACCATCCGAAAGGACGACGGTCGTTCCGCTTGCCGTCGCCTCGATCGCGCCGCCGCCAAGGATCTTGGCGCTGAGGGCTGCCCCTGGAGAGATGTGCTGCTCGATTCTCCCGAGAACCAGCTCCGCTTGGTCTCGCTCTTCGGAGACTCTGGCGGCTCGTATTGGTTTAGCCAATGGCGGCCGTGCGCTCGATGCCTCGCAGCATCTCAGTGCAATTCTCCTGCAGCGACCGCTGAGCCACAGGATTGAGCATTTCAGCCAGCATTGGGATGCCGATCTCGAACACAACCTCAAAGACCACCTTCGTTTGCTCCAGTCCGATTGCCTCGAGCGTCCAGTGGCCGTCGAAGTGTTCAAGGTCCCCGCGAAGCTGCTTGAAGACGACCGTATGGGTCTCGCGGTCGAGGTGCTCTTCCTCTTCCCACTCGAGGATCGAGCCCTTGAGCAGAACCGACCAGGCAGCACGGCGCCGACACTCGTCATTTTGCTCGACGATCCGAACCGAACGGACGGTGTCCATCGAGTCCTGATAGCGCTCGATGTCAACTACCGTCTCCCAAACTCGGTCTATCGGTGCTCGAATCTCCAGGTCGATTTTCACATCAGGCATGGCTCGTCGACTTCCTTGACGGTGTCTTTGTCTAGGGCACGCCAGGGCCGTGGCACGAGCGCGGCGATCCTTGGGTTCGTTTCTGCCCAATAGTTGGTTGATGTCTTCAGGCAGGGCAGGACATCGTCAACTGTGTGGTCGGGCCGCAGCGGATCGGCAAGTGCGAGGTAAGGCTCAAAGCTTTGCAACAGCTCCAAGATCAATAGCTGCCGGCTGGTCAGCTGCTCACGGACGAAGGGCCGGAAGAACCGGTTCCAGCTCTCCGGCGAGATCAGTGGTGGACGCTCCAGCGGCTGCCGGCCGTGCTGCTGTCGCCAATGATTGAGGGAGCCGACGACGGCGGTGATCGCTTCCTCGACGGTCGGCGCCGATGCGCCGGCGGCGATCGTCAGCACCGATCCCTCTCTTGTATTGCGGTTCTCGGCGAGATCTGCGAGCAGTCGGCAGAGTTCGTCGACCGGGATCGCGTCGAAGCGGGCGTCGGGATCGGCGACGACCGCCGGCACGGTTCCGACGGTGAGCCCCCGGATCAGGGTGTACATGCCGGCGAAACGCGCGGCTCGCCCATCGCTGCGACGTCCGACAATGAGCGGGGGGCGCACCACCGTTAGGCGGGCAAAAGTCTCGCGCGCGACGCGCTCGGCATGCGCCTTCGACCACTCGTAGGTGTTGCGGTAGTCCTCTGGGTCGGCCGACTCGACGTCGCCACGCAGCCCGAGCGCGTAGGCGGTTGAGACGTGGATCACGTGGGTGTCTGCGGACACAAGCGGCTCAAGGGCACGCACGCTGGCGACGTTCGCTGCGGTGGCCTCGTCCGGGCTCATCGTCCAGCGGGTGTTCGCTGCGGCATTGATGATCGCGTCCCAACGTTGCAGCAGCCGTGCTGGCGCTGGTTCGGCCGCCATGTCCCAGGCAACGACGTCCGGGTTTGTTGGCGATCCTCGGCGGCTGACGCCGACGACTTCGGTGTTCCCCTTTTGCAACTGCTCGATCAGCTCATTGCCCACCAAGCCGGTCGCGCCGGTAACGAGCACGGCGCGTGAAGTCGTCGCTGTATGAGAGAGACTCATGCAGTCTTGAGAGACTCGGCGAGTGCTGGCGAGCGCCACTCGGCGACGATCTCGAGTTCGCCAGCGAGGAGTAGCGAGCGGCATAGTTGGCGCTGGATCTTGCCGCTCGTGGTCTTTGGGATTGCATTTCGCTCGCATATAGCCACAAGAGCCAAGGGCAGTTCCAAGGTCTCCGCCACTCGGCTCTTGACTGTCGAAATGGCCTGCTGAAGCGCCTCCTGATCGGTGTGCTTGGACTCTGCCACAAGCGCCACCCGGCTCTCGCCGCTATCGGACCGCAGCTCGAACGCCGCGCTGGCGTGAGGGATGAGCAGGGACTCGATCGACTCGGCAAGCGACTCGATGTCGTGGGGATGGTGATTGCGGCCCTTGAGGATGATCAAGTCGCTCAGGCGCCCCATCACGAACAACTCCCCGCCGTGGATGATCCCTAGGTCTCCAGTACGGAGAAAGCGGTCGGTGTCCTTCGTGCCGGCAAGGGTCGCCTCGAAAAGCCGGTCTGCATCCGCGCCGTCGGTCCAGTAGCCGTCGGCGACGCTTGGGCCGCTGACCCAGATCTCACCGATCTTTCCGGGCGCCGCGAAAGCTCTGGTCTCCGGGTTGACGATCTCCACCCGGTGACGCTCATCTGGTGAGCCGCAGCCCACTAGCAGCGGCTCTTGGCTCTCGCGACTGGGGATAGCCTGGTTCTCGAGCAGCGCCTTGGCCTCGAAGCGCTGGGTTGTCGGCGGCTCCGACTTCGACGGCGAGGTGACCATTAGGGTGGCCTCGGCAAGGCCGTAGACGGGGAAGAACGCCGACGATCGGAAGCCGTATGGCTGGAACTTCTCGGAGAAGGCCGTCATTGACTCAGCACGGATCGGTTCGGCGCCGTTGAAGGCGACCTCCCAGGACGAGAGGTCCAGCTCCTCACAGTCCTCCTCGTCGATGCGCCGGACGCACATGTCATAGGAGAAGTTCGGTCCGCCGCTCGTCGTTGCGCGGTAGCGGCTGATGCCCTGCAGCCAGCGAATTGGGCGCTTCACCACTGCCAGCGGCGATGCGAGCACTGACACGGCTCGATTGGGATCCCGGTTCGGTATCGCCTCTTCGAGATGCAATCCTCCGAAGTAGACCGGCTGCAGGATCGCTCCGATCAGGCCCATGTCGTGAAAGGGCGGGATCCAATTGAACCCGAGGCTCAGCTCGGGGTCGTGGTCGAACTCCGTGGCGATAAATCGCGAGTTGTCGAGCAGGTTGGCGTGGGTAAGCCTGACCCCTCGGGGGGCGGCAGTGGAGCCGGACGTGTACTGCAGGAAAGCGACGTCGCTGGGTTTCGGGTTCGCGATGGCCGACGTGTCCGTGCTCGGGGAACTTGTGTCTGCCGTCAGCCACTGGGCGTCGAGGAGCTGATGCCCAGTAGGGATCACGGCGCGAGCCGCGTCGAGGAAGGGGGCGGTGGTGATGACAGTTGAGGTGCCGGCGCTCTCGGCGATCTTCAGCAGGCGGCCGAGCGTCCGCTCCAGTCGACTCGGCTGTGGGGGTGGCGCTGAGACCCCGATCACTCCCGCGTAGAAGCAGCCGAATATCGTGGCGACGTAGTCGAGGCCCGGCGGCAGCAGCAGGAGAGCACGGTCGCCCGGTCGAGCATTGGCAAGCAGGTCATGAGCCATTCCGAGGGCCCGTTGGTGTAGTTCCCCAAAGTTGATCTTGTGCTCGTGGTCGTCGTCGTCAAGGTAGATGAACGCGAGAAATTCAGACGCCGCCTCGGCGTGGACCGCGAGGGGCTCCGCAAAGCTTCGGTAGCTGTGTGGTCTCACTCGGGTGTCCTAACCAGGGGGCATTCGGGTCTGGGCTTCTCGAGTAACGCGCTGGAGGTCTGCGACCCGATCCATCTTGTCGAGCGCTCCGGTATCGAGCGGCGGCAGGTCGAGCGCATCCTCTAGCGCGACAAGGAGCTCGACAAGGCCGAGAGAGTCGAAGCCGAGCTCCGCAACAAGTTCGGTGTCGGGCCGCACCTCGGTCACGCCCGAAGGCGACATCTCTCTGACTATCTCTAGAACCAAGGTGTTCACGTCGATCGCCTGCGTCTTTTCGCCCGGGCTTGAACTCATGCCCCGCTTGATAACACCTTTCGCCCGATCCCCGAAACGAGCAGTTCGGTCGCGATCGACTTTGACAAGTGACGGTCTCCTCTGGTTCCGTCTCCATCTGGCAGGTAGAACCGGGGCGGAGGATCGCTCTGTCGTGTACATCGTTCGGGTCGCCAGTCAAGAGATGACGAAAGCGCAACAAGGATTCCAGAGAGCCGGGTTGGAGACCGTCGGGTTCGGTGGGGTGCTGCGAGCTGTGCGGACCTACGTGTCTGAGCGCTTTCCGGTTTCGCAGGCTGGTGCGGTGCTCTCGGCATACGTGTGCTGCTATTTGCTCTATGGAAAGGCGCACGGCTACCAGGTGTTCCGGTGGGTGACCGTGGTCGGGGGTATGACCGTTGTGATGCTGGCGCTGGTCCGGAGGATCATCGACGATGTCGACGATCTGCCCGAGGACATCCGGACCGGCAGATTCTCGTTCGTCGACGACGGTCGTCGGCGCTTTCGCGGACTGATCTTCGGCGGGGTGACCGCGACGGCGTTGGCCGGCGTCCTCAATGCAACTTGCAGTCTTGGCCTACTGGCAGCAAGCGTTGGGGTCGCTGCATGGTTCCTTGTAGCGATGGTGATCGTGAAAAGAACCATGGTCGCCAAGTCACGCACCCTGCAGTACATCGTCGGCGAAACCTGTTCCGCCGTTTTCCTCCTCTACAGCTACGTGGTCTGGACTGAGGCGGCTGGCGGCAGCCTCCCGACGATAGCCGTAATCGCCATTGTCGGGCTCTTCTGGACGGCCTTCCAGTTCTGGGGCTTCACTCGGAAGATGGGCGCCGGAGACTGGGCTCCCTGGGGGCTGACCGTGGGCGAGATCCGTCCCGTCCTGATCGTCTTCCTCACCCTCGCCGCCGTCTTCAGCGTCTTGATTGCCCACTACGCCCACTTGCCCGTCGGCTATTTGCTCTACGGCCTCGCCCTGTCTGGTGTCTTTGTCGCGCTCGTTCTGCGATGGTGGTTGCAGCTTCCAGCCCGGGAACCCGAGCGCGTTGGCGCCTTCTGGGCTGGCATGCCGTTCGGGGTCGCGGTGGAGGCAGGAGTGCTGATTGCAGTGCTGGTGTCGTCGCTTTGAGCCGAGGTGTCAGAGATGCCTAGTGGTTCAATGCCGCGAGAACCTCGCGGGCTGCGCGATCCCCCGACTGCACTGCGCCGTCCATGTAGCCGTTCCAGACAGTGGCCGTCTCGGCACCCGCCCAGTGCAGCAGTCCAACCGGCTCCCGCAGGGCGCGGCCATATTCGGTCCAGCCGCCGGTCATCATCAGGCAGCCATAACAGCCGCGGGTCCACTCCTCGTTGGCCCAGACGCGCTCGATGAAGCGATCAGGTTGTGTCGCCCAATCGCCGAAGAGGCGGGCGTGGCCGGCCAGGATTGCTTCCCGCCGCTCGGCTGCCGGCCGCGCTCCCCACTTCCGGGCGAAGCGGCCCTCGAGGAAGCCGAGCAGCACGCCCGGCGTCCCATCCGGAGGTGAGTTGTCGAAGACGACCCGGGCCGGGCCGACATCGCTGGTCGCCTGGCCGGAGAGTCCCTCCTCCCGCCAGAAAGGCCGCTCGTAGACGGCCATCGTCTTAATCACCGTTCCCTGTGGCATCCGCTGAGTCAACTGGTCACGCAACGCCGGCAGCGGCGGATCATATGCGATTCGGCCGGCCAGGGTGGGAGGGACGGCGACGATCGCCCGCCGGGCCCGCACTGTCGGCCCGTCCGATTCGCCATCCGGCGCACCGGCGTACACGATCACCTCACCATCCCCTTGCTCGATTCGCCGGACCGGCGTCCCGAGACACAGCCGCTCCTCACCGAGTTCGGTTGCCATCAGCTGCGCGATTCTCTGCGAGCCACCGTGAAAGCGGTCCTGTTGGGCACCGCCACCGGTCCCGACCAGGGTGTTGAAGCCGCCGCCAGAGTGCGTGTAGAAGAGGACGTGGAGGAGGGAGAGGTCGCCGGGCTCGGCTGCCCAGACGGCCTCGGTCGCCAACTCGAAGAGGCTGCGCGCGGCCGCGGTGCGGGTGTTGCGCCGGACCCAGGTGGCGAACGTCTGATTATCCCAGTCTGGTGCCTTCGGCGCTATCCATGGCTCCTCGAGCGGCACCTGCCGCGCCATGCGGTCGAGCCGGGCACGCGCCTGTTCGAAGTCTACCATCGCCAGCGGCGAAATCACCTTCACGAGGTCGCGCACCAGCCCGACCCTGGCGTCGGTGATCGCTCCGCAGTAGGAGGTGAGCTTGCCGGCCATCTCGATTAGGTGACGGCCTTCGTCGTGCGTCGGAAAGGTGTCGACCCCGAGCTCGGCAGCAAGGCTGGCTAGCCGGTGCTGGGTCGGGCCGACCCACTGGCCACCGACCTCGACAACCTTGCCGTTGCCTATGTCCTCGTTCAGCAATCGGCCGCCGACCCGCGGGCGAGCCTCAAGGACATGTGGCGATACTCCCGCCTCCGCAAGGCGCCGCGCCGCCACGAGGCCTGCCAGGCCAGCCCCCACGATCGCCACGTCCGCCTCAAGGGTGCCATCCATCGGAGGAACTGAGGATACGACTCGTCGCAGGCGAGGCGCAATCGCAGGGTCTTCGCTGATCTACGCTTTTACGCGAATTTCAGGCGCCGCAAATGCCTGGTTGTCTGCCCTGAGCCGAAAAGCATCCAAGGTCTATTCCTTACACAAGCCCGACCTTGGTGTCCTTGATCCGAAAGCGTACCAATGCAACAAGCACAGAGAGAATCGAAAACCCGAGGAGGAAAAGAATTGGCCCGACTACCGTTGCACCTTCTCCGAATATCGCGTGCTTGTATCCCTGCATCGCCCAATAGCTAGGCACTACCGGAGAGATGTCCTGCGCCCAGCCGGGCAGGAGGCTATACGGGACCAGAGCGCCAGCAAGTCCGGCTAGAAGCAGAAAGCCGATGTTGACGACCGCATTGGCCTGGAGGACAGTCCGACACAAAGCGGTGACCGCGAGACCAGTGGTGACCAGGTAGAGACCAAATGCGGCTCCCACGGCGCATAGGGCCAGCCACGACCCCTTCACATGCAGACCCATCAAGGGTCCACCAAGTCCAAAAAGAACACCGAACTGGGCAACCGCTTGCAGTAGGGGTGTCGCCATCTTCCCAATCATGATCTCGCCGGTTCCAGCCGGGCTCGCTAGAAGTCGTTCCCATGTCTTCCATGCATGCTCACGATAAAAACCAAGGCTGACGTTCCCAACCAGAAAGAAACCGAAGGTGATGGCCATCCCAGGAACGACCTGCTCGGCACCCGTTGCTCCTTGATGGCCCTCTATGTGCAGAGCCACATTGAATGCTGGCTTCAGGAACGGCATCAGGAGGAGGGGCATGACGATAAGCATTACCGCTGGCATGGAATCGGCACGTAGGATCTTCAGATCTTGCCTGACAATCGCGGCTATGCGTCCGAAGCTCATGGCGAGCCCTCGCTTCCGCTCGGAGTGTTGGAAGTTATAGCCAGGAAGACACTCTCCAGGCTTGGTTGGAGTAGTTTGATCTCCCGAAGTTCACCACCGGCTCCATCCAGTCTCTGCAACAAGCTGGCGGCAGTGACCGCCGGGGAGTCCTTGGCGGGCACTCGCAAAGCGTCATTTCCAACTGGAACGGTGCCGTCGGGCAGGTAGAGTTCGGGGGGGCGGCCGCTGAACCGCAGTTCAACAGAAGCACTTCCCAGCGTACTAATGAGGTGCGCCAAGGAACCAGAGGCGATGATTTTCCCATCCACGAGAATCGCGACGGTGGATACATCAAGCTGTTCGACCTCGGGTAGATAATGAGTCGAATAGATGACCGCAGAGCCTTCTTCCGCGAGACACCTCACAAGCTCGAGAAGTCGATTACGGGTCTGGACATCCACGCCCGTAGTGGGCTCATCGAGGAGTAGAAGGGACGGAGAATGCAGCACGATCATCGCCGTGTGCAGCCGGCGCGCCTCACCGCCAGAGAGGTTCTGGCCCTTTCGGTCCAAGAGTGCCGTAAGTGAAAATGCTTCGGCAACCTCTGTAATTCGCGTTCGAAGGCATTGTCGGCGCAGGCCGGCGAGTTCACCGAAGAAACGCAGGTTGTCTCGTACCGAAACAGTCGGATAGATACCGGTCTCCTGTGGCGCAAGGCCAAGTTGGCGGCGTGCAATCTGCGGCCGAGAGGCCACGTCGATCCCGTTGACCCACACGTGCCCGCGGTCGGGTTTGCGGAGACCGGCGATGATCGACACCAGTGTGGTCTTGCCCGCGCCGTTCGGCCCTAGCAGGGCGACGATCTCCCCACCGCGCACGTCAAGGTCGATGTCCGAGAGAGCTTGAACGGTGTCGTAGCTCTTATGCACACCCCGTATTCCCAAGCAGATATCGTCGCTGGGATGAACTGTGACGTTGGTGTTCCCGGTTCCAGTCATATCTCGTTGCCTGGATGCGTGGTACTCCCGCTAGGAATTCGCCCCAATAGGCGCGGCAACCGCATCAGAGCCATTCTATGGAGAGATACATTGGAGAGCCAAGCGTGGGGAGATCTACAACGCATCCCGTTTCATCCCTTGCAGGAGGCCGTTCCTGTTCAGCGGCGGATGGGTCAGTGAGTCGAGGCCTTAGTGGCTCTCCTCCGAAACTGCGGTTTGCTGAGCCGGTGGAACTACCGGGGGCGCCGTGAACGTCCAGTTCCACGGCCCCAACAGTCTCATCAGCGATGGAACGAGCAGGAGTCGCACCACCGTAGCATCAAAGAATACGCCGGCCACCAACCCAACTCCAAACTCCTGCAGGGCGACCACGCGACTTGTTGCAAAGCCCGCAAATATAACGATCATCACCAAAGCAGACGCAGTAATCACGCGGCTAATGAGCTTCAGGCCCGTCTTTACGGCTTGCTGGTTGTTGCCGGATCTAATCCACTCCTCGCGCATTCTCGTAACCATGAAGATCTCGTAATCGGTTGAGATTCCGAACAAGGCCGCAAAGAGAAGCACCGGCACCCAGGCATTAATTCGCTCACTTTGAGTCAGTCCCGCAACGCTTCCCCAACCAAACTCGAAGACCATTACTAGGACACCACAGGCCGCGGCTACCGACAATGCGCTCATAGCGATCGCCTTTAGAGGCAATACCGCTGATCTCAGCATTAGAGCTAGCAAGCAGTACATGACTACGACTATCGCGAGACCAAGGATCGGAATGTTCTCCGTAACCGCATGCACGAAGTCATAGTCCGCCGGCGCAGGCCCGCCGACCCACACGGGCAAAGATCTAAATCCGGCGTGAGGGACGTAGTCGGATCGCAGACGTTCGACCAGCCCATCCGCGGCTTGTGACCCGCTATCGTTCACGCCCACAATGCGAATTCTTGAGAAGCGAGACTGATCGTCTACTAGGCCGAGTCGCTCTGCCTTGGAGTGCAGAGCGATTTGTGATCTCTGATTGTCGCGCGGGCCTATAGATACATGCTCGGTCCTTAGCATTTCGACTGGCGCTTGAACCGTGGTCACTCCGGGGTCAGCTGCTAGGCTTGCCACCAAGCGTCGCTCTGCCCTAAGGGTAGAGGGTCGCCAAGCAGCTCCTGCTCGACGGCTATCGATCAATACTTCGTAGGGTGTCAGCGGTGCTCCTTCGAAGTGTCGATCTGGAGCGGAGGCATTCGGGGGAAGTTGGGCGCGCCGAAGGAATTCCGCACTGCCGCCAGTGATACCCAGATTAATAGCCGGCAGCGCGATCAGAACCATGATGATTCCTGCTCCTAGAGCAAAGTACACCGGGTGCCGCATAACCGTATTTGCGAGAGAGTCGGCGAGCCCGTGTTTGCTGGAAGGCGCTCGATGCTTCCTTCCTGGCAGGGTGATCGGCAGTCGCTCTAGATGGGGGCCGAATATGTCGAGCAACGCTGGCAGTAGGGTCATGGCGGCAAGAACAGAAATGAGAGGAATCCCGATGGCGGCAATTCCTAGACCGCTGAAAAACGGGATTGGCATGAATGCCAGTGGGATCAATCCTGCGGCGACGACCACGCCTGAAATGATCAACGCACGACCTGCCGTTCGAGAGGTTACCCCCAATGAGTGTTGCTTCCCATCTGCTCGACCGCGCTGTACCTCTTCTCGGTAGCGAGCTACATAGAGCATCGAATAGTCGACCGCCAGCCCGATTCCAACGAGTGTTACGACACTCGTCGCATAGACCGGGATCTCGATAAAGCTGGCCTCGAGCCAGACAAGTCCCATGGCTACGGAGATCGTCGCGAACGCGAAAAGGAGAGGCAGAGTTACCGCCGGTAGAGATCCAAAAAGCAGAACGAGGATTACCGCGGTGATTGGAACTGCGATGGCCTCCGCGCGACGCAGGTCGTCGGCAATCACCGTATCCAATTCGCGGGAGATGACTGGAAACCCAGTGACCTTAGTGCGCACACTCGGTATGTTCTCAACCGCACGGTCGACTTGTGGTAGGCGTTCTCGGGCAGCAGTAGGAGATAGCTGCGTTGGAAGCGCCGCGTAGGCGATTCGTGGACTAATGCTCTGAAGCGGCGCGGCTCTACTACGCGCTGCACGCGCTGCTCTTCCTACGGACGTTTCTACATCTCGTACGAAAGCTTGGGAGTTCCAGTGAGATGGTGAAGCTTCGAACAGGACCAGGAGCGAGCCATTGACGGATTCGTGGAAGTGCTTCTGCAGCACCATGGTCGCCGCTTGTGACTCTGAGCCGGGAGCTTCAACCGAACTACTGAGGTGAGAGCCGAGGTCCCCCCAAGCGAGTATGCCGGCACACGCTGCGATAAGCCACAGAACGAGGATGCCAAGGGACCCCCCGCGGACAGCGCGCAAGCCCCCTTCTCGGGAGAGTTCTTTGTTCTCGAAGGCGATGCCCATGGAAATATCAAGCTTTGCGGATAACCGGTAAAGCACGGCTGGTCGCATGGATATGAAATCGCCCGTCGGTTTGGCAACGGGTCGTGGGTTCCCTAATTGAGCTCAGAGGAGGGCAGCGGGCATCGCTGACTCGCATGACCGAGTTCCTGACGAATTTGCCAGTAGCCCCGCGCCAAGCCTATTCTCGATCGACGATGAATAAGACGCTGAATCTACTTGCCGGGCTTGAGGCGGGTGTTGGCCCTTGAGCCACTGGAAGTGCCCACAGCGGAGGCAGAAGAACCGCTACCGGGAGTGTGGGCGAGCTGTAGCCCGGCGATTCTTCAATGGCTTCTTGGCGAGTGTCGATCGTAATGGGAGCCGTCGGAATCGGAAGCGAACAAATGTTCGGTTGGTCTGGACGGCGGCGACTTTTCTGATCTTCCTAGCGAGCGTTGGAGTCGAGCACGCGGTAGCGCAGGGAGTATCTCCTGGCAGCTTTAGCTACAGGCTTCACGACGCCGTTCCCCTGCTCCAGGTCAATGAATTCTTTCCTGAGTTCCAGCGCGTAGCAGATGGCAAAGCACTCTTGGACGTCGCTCCCGTGAGCCAGGCAGGAGCTCATGCCGATACCACGGTTACATGGGTGCTTGATATTAAAAGTAGGGAAACAGCAGAAAATGGATCAGATGATCCGACCGACATCATCGTCAACGCGCCGCCTGGCATCTTCACCAATTTCACTGCCGTTCCTCCTTGTCCAATTCAAGAATTCGAACGCATGACCAATAGAGAGGAAAGTGCCAGCGGTTGCCCCGCTAGTCAAGTAGGAGTTATTAGCTCTCTTTTTGGAGGAGGGATCAACGACCGTAGCTCACCAATTTATAGATTGCCCACCCAGCCAGGCACGGTCGCGACGTTTGGCTTCCCATATCTGTTCCTTGCCGGTGAAGTGCATGATGTCATCATAGAAGCGAAACTGCGAACGGATGATGACTATGGCATCACGCTCTCACGCAGGGAAGAACCCTTCTTCTCATCACTTATACCGGCGGGATTTATGACCTTTTGGGGAGTTCCAGCAGATCCAAGCCATGATCCTGAACGCTGGAATCGCGAATGGGATGGGTGGGGCGCTTTGGTGAGTACCCCACCAGTTCCCTTGATGTCGAATGCGAGCAACTGCAATGCGGGTAATCTTGAAGCCAAACTACAACTACATTACCGTTGGCCCAAAGACCGATGGTTGCCTGAAGACCCGGAAGACTTGGCCTATCGCTCCTTCTCTCCCGACCCCGATGGGTGCGAAGCGCTGATCTTTAATCCAAGCGTTGAACTTTCCCCATCAACCAATGAAGCTGATTCCTCTAGCGGGATCAGTATGCAGCTCAATTTTCGGCCGAACTTCAGTCAAAATGATCTAGAAACACCACCTCTCAAGGATGCGGAATTCACCCTACCGGCTGGGATGTCGATTAACCCGGCTGCAGCTGACGGTCTGGTGGGATGCACTACAAAACAGGTTGGGTTCCAGGGATCCGAATTCCCGATGCCCAACCCAATTCGATTCAGTTTGGGCGTTGCGAACTGTCCTGACATGTCGCAGATCGGCACCGCCATAGTCGACACCCCCCTCGCGGACAAACCGCTTGAAGGGGCAATTTATCTCGCCACACCGTACGAAAACCCCTTCCAATCTCCGCTGGCTGCCTATCTCGTGCTCAACGGTCCGAGTGCGCCTGAATACGGTCCGAACTTCACAATCAAGCTAGCGGTTAAGGTCGCGGTCGATAAACAGACTGGCCAAGTGACTTTCCGAATTGAGTCGCTGCCACAGCTTCCAGTCGATAGTGCAGAATTGAAACTGTCGGGTGGTCCTAGGGCGCCCTTTGCAACATCTCTTCTGTGCGAAAGTGGCTCGGCTGACTCTCGCCTCGTGCCCTGGTCAGCACCACAGTCTGGTCCGCCGGTGGAAGTCGATACTGACTTTGAAGTTGACTCGGGTCCCGGCGAAAGTCCGTGTCAATACGATGCGAAATCTCTGCCGTTCATCCCGGGCCTGGTTGCTGGCACAACGGACGCGACAGCGTCAGCGTTTTCGTCGCTTGTCTTGCGTGTGACGCGGCCTGCGGGGGATCAGGAATTGAAGGACTTCAATGTTAGGTTTCCGCGCGGGCTAGTAGCAAATACACAGGGCGTTGCATTCTGCAGCGGGGTTGACATCGAACATGCCGAAGCGAGAAATGGCGTTGGGAAAGGAGTCGTTGAGCGTAGTAATCCGTCTTGCCCTGCGGATTCAAAGGTAGGTTCCGTGTGGTTCGGTGTCGGCGCCGGCTTGACGCCCATGTTCGTTAAAGGGAACATCTACCTTGCCGGACCGTACGAGGGCGAACCGTTCAGCCTTGTGGCGATCACCCCTGCATTGGCGGGCGGCAACGCAAGCCACCCGCTTTTTGACCTCGGCACTCTTGTCGATCGCATAGCTTTGAAAGTTGATCCCCAAAGCGCCCAGATTACCGCCCAATCTGACCAGCTTCGTCGTACGCTCGCGGGAGTTCCGCTGCGCATTGATGACATAAGTGTCCTGCTTGATCGTGAAGGATTCGTCCGAAATCCTACCAATTGCGATGAAATGAAGGTGACAACCGAAATCGAAGGGGCTAACGGTGCTCAAGCGGCTCCTGTAAACCGCTTCCACGTTGGTGGATGTGCACCTCTTAACTTTCGACCCAAAATTCATGTCGAATTGAAGGGTGGCATGAGGCGGGGGCAACATCCGCAGCTGCGTGCAGCCTTGAACAGTGAACAGGACCAAACTGCAATGTCCAAGGCGCGAATCACCTTGCCGAGTGCGGAGATCGTGAATCCGGACCGACTTGCAGATGCCTGCAGCAAGGGCCTGAGCACCCAGCATAGGTGTCCGAAAAACTCGCTAGTCGGCCGCGCTACCGTGCGAAGCCCCTTCCTTGCGCAACCTCTTAAGGGCCCGGTTTACTTGAGGTCGTCGGGCCTTGGTCTACCAGATGTGGTTATTAGCCTTGGGGGTGAAGTATCCCTAGAGCTGCTCGGCGAACTGGACTTGACAACCGACCATCGTGTGCAAGTCACCTTTTCTGGCATCCCGGATATTTCCCTAGACAGCTTCGTAATAAATATGCGTGGTCTATTGACCAATGATCAGGATCTGTGTCTTTCGCCTCTCCGTTTCGCCGTTCGCCTAACTGCGCAAAGTGGAATGACCAGAAGCCAGCGCCTCCCTGGAGGCAACTATTGCGCCGTTCATAGCGGGCTCCTATCGGACGGTAGACGTGAAAAACGTCGTTAACCATGGAGGAATGATGCTGCCGCGATTGCGTGGACACTTTGGGGTACCGGGCGTGATTGCGCTACTGGCGCTTGTATTTGCCATGAGTGGAGTGTCTCTCGCGGCGCGCGATTACCTGGGTTCTGCTGCTCAAGTTCGAAAAGCATCACAGCGCGGGCCAAGGGGACCCCGGGGAATGCAGGGCCCTCAAGGCATTCCTGGCCCTCAAGGTGCGCAAGGCCCTGAAGGGCCAGCCGGTCCAGCTGGTCCGAAAGGACCGGAAGGAAGTCCATGGCCGGCGGGTGGCACGCTGCCCTCTGGGAAGACCGAGCAGGGAACCTGGATTGCTGGCGTGCTGGGCGCCGAAGTGGAACCGGGCAAAGGCGAAGGCGGGACGACTGTCTCATTTGGCATCCGCTTGGTGAGCCCCCCGGAAATCCACGTAATTGCTGAAGGGAAAGAAGGGAGCGAACACAGCGTCGAATGTCCCGGCAGCGTGAGCCTGCCGCTTGCCGCGAAAGGGAACCTTTGCCTCTACACAGCGGAAGATCAAGGATTGGACTTGACCGAAACGTTTCCCTTCGTCAGTGGGGCTCTCCTTAAGTTCAAAGGACCGCCAAACACCGCTGCCGCCGGTACCTGGGCTGTAACCGCTCCATAACCGGCTTGGAGCGCAATTGATGTCAATCATCATGAAATCACTTCTCCGACCCCCCCTGTGGCCCTTGCCTTGGGGATTGGGAATCCTTGGCATTATGTTGGCGTTTGCAGGGTGTGGAACTTCGAGCTCTGGGGAAAGCAATGACATAGAAGCGCCTAGGAGGCCATCGGCGGCCGAATGTGGTTTTCGCACGATGCCTGGAGCGTCGGGGAAGAGAAAGTCCCCAAGCGCAAAGACCTTTCCGACTGCCGGGGTGTACCGATACAACATGATCGGCACTCAGGCAGTTCCGGGATCAGGTGTAAGGGTCAAAAATCTACCCCCCCACAGCGACCTGTTTGTGACGCCGCCGCGAAGATATAGAGGTTTGACGTGCTTCACAGTACAAAGGCGCTATGCGCCGGATATTGCCAATACCACGACCTATGTGATTCGGGGACGGGACGTTTACCTGATAAGCCTCCGCATTCAGGCACTAGGCGAATCACAAGGGATACGGCCCAATCCATCCGTGCTCTCCGTCAGCAATACGGGTTCGAGCTGGTCTGGCCAATTTGGAGGTCCGACGTATGGGAGTTATGCTTTTTCAGGGCTTGGCAAACGCACCTTCCGAGTAAAGTCTCGACTGCTGCCGGCGGTCGGCATCTCATCAGTGGTGTCATATCGAGGGGCCGTTAACGGCGCGCAGAAAACGATCACATGGATCTCTCCGCGCCAAAACGTAGTCCTCTCTGAATCAGTCAGATCGAGGCAAAGTTTTGGCGTGAGCGCTCTTCAATTGCGCTCACACAGTCATCTGGTGTCTCTAAAGCCAAAACAGCTTCCTTATCATGAATAGCGCACAAGAGGGGTCTCCAAAAAAAGATGCAGACGTGCGGGGGGCCTTGGTGGCGCTGATCGGTGCCTTGATCGCAGCGCTTCTTGTTGTTGCGAATATCCAGCTAGCAAACATTGGAAACGACAGCGGGACGCCTGGCCGATCGACCGCTGCGGTTGGCTCTGCACTTCCGCCACCAGCGCAGGGGACGAGCAACGACGTCCTGTCCAAAGAACTGCGCCGTCTTTCCCGGAACCTGGTTTCGCCGTTGAACCTGCTGCGCGGCCAACTAGGCCCTCTTTCGGGATTGTCAGCTGGCCAAACCAACGTCGCGAATTCCTTCCAGAACGTTGCAGATTCGGTTCGCAACCTTGGGTCGGTGCAGCAAGAACTCGCCGCGATGAGCGCTGGCATGGGACATATGGTTGGCAATACGGAAGCGATGGCGGGTCACTTGGGGAGCACCAATACGACGCTAAGCAGCATGGATCACAACATAGTGGCGGCCGGTAAGTCAACGAATGAATCAATGGCACGCATGAGTGGTGGGATCGAAGCCATGCATGAATCAATTTCCTCCATGAATCAGTTTCTCGCTTCTACGTCTACCGAGACGAAAGAAATGAGTACATCGTTGGTGCAGCTCAACAGTAACATGGAAGAACTGATAAGCCTGTTTTGCACTCTTCTAACGAGCGAAGCAGATTGCGCTTCGGCAGAAACGTCGACCTCTGCGGCTCCGATGCATGTGGCCGAAACGATTACTGCTGAAGGTCTGGCACCTCGTGCCGTGGGAGCGACGGTAGATCTGAAACCAATGAATGGACCATCTGGTTCAAGTACGTACACTGCCCCCTGATCAGAGGGCGGTCACCGCTCTCCACGCAAGCGAACTCTGCACCAGAAGCCCACGTCGTGGTCTTCCGAATGTGGGTCTGCCCACGAAGTTGACCCGGGCGCAGCGGGAAGAGTGGATGTGCGGAGGCAGCTTGGCCTGGTCGATCTGGACGTCGCGGAGGAGCTCGAAGAAGTCGACGCCTCCGATCTGGGGCTATTGGCCTTTGGATTCCAGGCGCCGCCAGTACGCGCGCTTGGCCGGTCGAGACGCCGATCTCCTCGAGGGATGCTTTTGGATGTGCCTTTGCCGCCGCTAGGAACTGCTTAGGGCGCTGGCCGTAGCCGGCGCGCTTCGAGCCGCGGCGTCGTACTTTGGATTTCTGCCGCGGTTTGAGTGCTTTCGAGCCCACGCTGCCGTCGAGCGAGGACAGCGCGCCTCTAAGCCGAGCCATCTCTGTATCTATCGCATCAATCTGCTTTCTCAGAATCTCACATATGCTCGCTGCCGTTTGGCACTTGCTTGGCCCCTATTGCCCTGAAGAGGAGTGTGTGCGTCAGGCGGGCATCTCGGATGCGCTGGTCCTGACCGTCGGAGACGAGTCACGGGTATCACTCGCAAGGAGTACGAAGCCGCTTTATGTCGCGAGGGCGCCGGGTTTCGTGATGCTGCAAGCTGACTCCGATCGCCCTCCTGTGGTGGACGAGTTCGTGAGCGGAGGGTCACTGCAACCTGATCTGTTTGGGGCTTCCCAAACCGCCGCAAGGCGAGCCGCCTTCTCCGCACGGCTCCCCTCCGCTACAGCGATTCCGGCCAGGTCGGGCAGCTGAATCTCCTGGTCATGGGCGGCGGCGAGCTCATCCATCCCCAGGTAACTCCGCATCTTCGGCGCAAGCTGCACGCAAATCAATGCCTTGATCCAAGCTAAAGGAGACACCGATTTGGCGCACTCATGCCCCGTACGAGTTCGCGCATTCGCCGTCCAGCACTTCCGAGATTTCCAGAGAAAAAGATGGTTCGCCACGAAATCATTGTCCAGCCCTCTCTGATTTCCTTTATCTTATTTGACTATTTACAACCAGAGCTTTATAAGAATTCAAGCACTGGACAACTTCAGCGAACCACGAATTGAAAGGGAGAATCGAAATGAAGCAGGTCAAACTGTTCGGCCTCGCCGCGCTTGCGGCGTTGATGGCCATGGCTTTCTCCGGGGTCTCTTCAGCAATCGCGCAAAAGACAACCGTATGCGGCTCCGATGGCACGAATTGTGGGGGTACGCATGTGCATGAAGTGTCGGTAGGGAAGGCAAAGCTCTTATCGTCCTTGCCAACGATCGAATGCAACAGCTTATTCTTAGGCGATGCGGAAAGCAGTGAAGGTGTGCCACTGGTCATAAACGGCCACTATACGTACACGAGCTGCAACAATTTCTGCACCCTGAGCGAACCCGCAGGAACCGAATTCAGGCTCGAACTCTTAAGGACTGCAAGCGAATTAGGAGCGGCCACGGGCGAAGGAGAAGTTCATGTGACCTGCCCCTTTATCAACTGCATCTACAACGGCGAAGGCCTCGAAGGTCACGTCTTAGGACCCTTAACGTCATCATCTGCAAATGGGAATACGGTGATCTCCGGACAGGAAACGAACAAGGTTTCCGGCTCTTGCCCAGAAGCGGCGTTCTTAGACTTCACAGGCACGCCGTTAATTGCAACCTATATAAAGGCAATGATCTGCTCAGAAGCTGGCGTGAACAGTGGCCACTTCTTAAGTGAAGGCGATGGCGTTGAATGTACAAATTTTCACGAAACTAAAATAGGCAATTATGAATTAGAACTTATTTAGGAGCACCATCCGAGACTGGGCAGATCAGTGCATCCCCGGACCGAGGCAGCCGCCAAGGTCCGGGGATTGTTTTTTACTACCTGTGCGGCGTGCGCCGGATCGTGATCGTCGCCTGCGGTACCTCCTATCACGCCGGTCTCGTCGGTCGCTACGCGATCGAGGAGTGGGCGCGGGTACCCGTCGAGATGGACATCGCCTCCGAGTACCGTTACCGTAACCCGGTCGTTGGGTCCGGCGACCTGGTGGTCGGCATCACCCAGTCCGGGGAGACTGCCGACACCCTGGCGGCTATGCGGCTTGCCCGCGAGGCGGGGGCAAAGGTCCTGGCTATCACCAACATCATGGGCAGCCAGGCGACCCGCGACGCCGATGCTGTCCTTTACACCCGCGCTGGCCTGGAGATCGGCGTCGCCGCGACTAAGACCTTTTCCGCTCAGGTGGCGGCGATGTACTTGCTGGGGTTGCGGGTCGCCGAGCTGCGAGGGTCACTGCCCGTCTCCCGCATTGTCGAGTTGGTCGCCGAACTGAAGCATTTGCCGTCGAGGATCGAGGAGACGCTTGCTGCCTGCGCGCAGCGCGTTCGCGAAGTGTCCGCCGCCTATGGTGACCAAAACTTTTTCCTCTACCTCACGAAACCACCGGTCATCGGATCTAGGACACTCTCTATACAGCCCCGAATTCCGCACGGCGATACGCTTGACGCAGTATCAGGCGGGTGCTAGTTGTAGATGCCAGCCACGTTGTTCCCACTGAGCTCCCGTAGCCGCTGAATCGGCGGCCGGTGGCCGAGGGCGCCATGTCGTCGCCGGTAGTTGTAGCGCTCGATCCAACCCGAGAGGGCCGCGGCCCT
>Ga0307503_10000085_pt1 | contig 55027 bp, 43 predicted proteins | sample 17_S_MG_FD_194514 | JGI IMG/M metagenome (GOLD analysis project Ga0307503, IMG submission 194514) | Soil microbial communities from Populus trichocarpa stands in riparian zone in the Pacific Northwest, United States - 17_S | ecosystem: Environmental > Terrestrial > Soil > Riparian zone > Trees... | reverse complement strand
GCGGGACGCGCCGGCTTCGGCGAGCATCACATGACCATCGCGCTGCGCGCCGATACGCCGGCCGCCGTCGACGAGGGGGTCGCCGAAGTGCAGGCGGCGCTCGCCGATCTCGGCATCATCGCGGTCCGCGAAGAGATCGGGCTCGAGCCCGCCTTCTGGGCGCAATTCCCGGGTAATTTCAAATATATCGCGCGGCGCGGCCTGGTCTCGACGAGCAATTTCGCGGGGCTGGCGTCAGGGCACAACTTCCCGCTCGGCCAGGCCGACATGAACCATTGGGGCGAGGCGGTGACCCTGCTGGAGACGACCGCCGCCGGTCCCTATTATTTCAACTTCCACCAGGGCGATCTCGGCAATTTCACCGTCATCGGCCCGTCCGGCTCGGGCAAGACCGTGGTACTGAATTTCCTGCTCGCCCAGGCGCGCAAATATCATCCGCGAATCATTTTCTTCGACAAGGACCGCGGCGCCGAGCTCTTCATACGGGCGATCGGCGGCCGCTACGACGTGCTCAGGCCCGGCGAGCCGTCCGGCCTCAACCCGCTCCAGCTCGACGACAATCCGGTCAACCGCCAGTTCCTGATCGACTGGCTGTCGCTGATCGCCGGCGGCGCCGACATCGACGAAACCGCGCGGATCAAGGATGCCGTGGACGCGAATTTCGACCAGCCCGCCGAGCATCGCCGGCTGGTCCATCTCGCCGAACTGTTCCGCGGCGGGCATCGGCCGCACGGCGCCGATTTGTGGGCGCGGCTGAGGCCCTGGTGGGGCGAGGGCGAGCGCGCCTGGCTGTTCGACAATGCGCTCGACCGGACCGACCTCAAGGCCGACACGGTCGGCTTCGACATGACCCAGATCCTCGACGATCCGGCGATGCGCACGCCGGCGATGATGTACCTGTTCCACCGGGTCGAGGAGCGACTCGACGGCACCGCCGCGATCATCGTCGTCGACGAGGGCTGGAAGGCGCTCGACGACGACGTCTTCGTGCGCCGGATCAAGGATTGGGAAAAGACCATCCGCAAGAGGAACGGCATCGTCGGCTTCGCCACCCAGAGCGCGCAGGACGCGCTCGAAAGCCGAATCGCCAGCGCCATCATCGAGCAGGCCGCGACCCAGATCTTCATGGCCAATCCCAAGGCCCGCGCCGACGATTATATCGAGGGCTTCGGCCTCACCGCCCACGAATATGAGCTGATCCGCACGCTTCCGGACAACGCCCATTGCTTCTTGATCAAGCATGGCGCCGAAAGCGTGGTGGCGCGGCTCGACCTCACCGCCGAGCGCGACATCCTCACCATATTGTCGGGCCGCGAGCGCACCGTCCGGCTGCTCGACGAGATCAGGCTGACCAGCGGCGACGATCCCGCTTTGTGGATGCCGCGCCTGCTGGAGGTCGCATGATCGCGCCCGTCTGCCTGGCGCCGCCGTCCGAGGCCGGCTTTCTCCAGGGCCTGCTGTCCTATGTCGACTGCCAGGCGCAGTCGATCGGGGCCAATGGCTATGAGGTGCTGGCGGCGGCGGGATCGACGCTGTCGCTTGTCCTCACCGGTTTCCTCACCTTGTTCGTCGCCTTCCTCGGCTATCGGATGCTGTTCGGCCAGACGCCGACCGTGCGCGACGGCGTGCTCGCCTTGCTCAAGATCGGCATCGTACTCGCCTTCGCGACCAGCTGGGCGGTCTATCGCACCCTCGTCTACGACGTCGCGCTCAAGGGGCCGGCGGAATTGTCGGCGCAGATCGGCCAATCGAGCGCCTTGCCCGGCGTCGGCGGCGGCCTCATCGACCGGCTGGGCTATACCGACCGCGCCTTCGTCGCGCTCGCGATTCTCGGCGCCGGCGACACGACCGCCGCGCAGGCGTCGCAGGGCAATGCGACCGGCGAGCAGGTCGCGCCGCCGCCCTTCGCCAATTTCGACACCTTCGCGATCGGCGGCTCGCGCATCCTCTATCTCACCGGCGCGATCGGCGCTCTCGCCGCCGTGCGGCTGATCGCTGGCCTGCTGCTCGCGCTCGGGCCCTTCTTCATCGCTTTCCTGCTGTTCGAAGGGACGCGGGGGTTGTTCGTCGGCTGGATCCGGGCGCTCGCCGCCGCCGCATTGGGCGCGCTCGGCGCGTCGATCGTGCTCGGCGTCGAGCTCGCCTTGCTCGAGCCGAGGCTCGCCGAGCTGATCGCGCTGCGCACGGCCGGCCTGCCGATTCCCGGCGCGGCGATCGAATTGTTCGTGATCGCCCTGGTCTTCACCCTGGCCCTGCTCGCCATGCTGATCGCCGCAGCCCGAGTCGCGCTCGGCTTCCGGCTGCCCGACGGCTGGCGCGCCGCGCCGGCCTTGGCGGCCGAGGCGGTGCGCGGCGATTCGGTGCGTTTCGCCGGCGTGCCGCGCGAGCCCGCCGCCGCCGGCGCCGACCGCTCGCGCGCCGCTTTGGTGGTCGATGCGGTCGCCGCCAGCCAGCGTCGTGAATCCGTCGCGGCGGCGCGCGGAGCGAACATGGCCGGTGCCGCGAGCGACGGCCAGCCCTCGCGGCGGATCGGACAGCACATGCCCGCGCGCGACCTGCCCGAGGCCGCGGCAGCGGTGCCGATCGGTCAGAGCTATCGCCGGCGCACGCGAGGGCGTATCTCAGCAAGCGCAGGCCGCCGGGATCGCGACTCATGAACAAGCATGCACGCGAAGCGCTCGACGCTTATTATGTGGAAGCGGGAAGCTGGGCCGAGGACCGGCAGGACGAGCTGCGCAAGTCGCGCAGGACCGCCTGGACGATTGCGCTGATCGCGTCTGTCGTCGCCTTGCTGCTGGCGCTGGCGCTGATCGTGCTGCTGCCGCTGAAGACGGTCGAGCCCTATACGCTGCTGGTCGACCGCCATACCGGCTTCGTCCAGGCGCTGGAGCCGCTCAATCCGGAGCGGATCTCCGGCGACACCGCGCTCACCCAGAGCTTCCTCAGCCAATATGTCATCGCGCGCGAGAGCTTCAACGTCGACGCCATCCAGGCCAATTACCGGCGCGTCGCCTTGTGGTCCGCCGACACCGCGCGCTCCACCTACATATCCGGGCAGCAGGTTTCCAACCCGGAGAGCCCGCTCGCCCGCTATCCGCGCACGACATTGGTCGAGACGATTGTCAAAAGCGTCTCGCCGATGGGGCCCAACGTGGCGATGGTCCGCTTCCAGACCCAGCGCCGCGACGCCGGCGGCCAGGTCCAGCCGCCGCAGGCCTGGGTGGCGGTGATCCGCTACCGTTATTCGGGCGAGCCGATGCGGATGGAGGACCGGCTGGTCAACCCGCTCGGCTTCGAGGTGCTGCGCTACCAGCGCAACGCCGAGGCGCTGCCGGCCGAGCCCGCGGTCGCGCCGCCGCCCGCGGCGGTGCCGGCGGTCAAGCCGGTGGTCGTCGTGCCCACCCCGGCGCAGCCGCAGCCGCAGCAGACCCAGCCGCCCGCCCGGCCGCGGGGGCCGGAGGTCGAGCTGTGAGGATCCTCTTGCTCGCTTTTGCCTTGGCCGGCGCGCCGGCCTCGGCGCAGATCCGTCCCGAGCCGGGGCAGGGCGACCCCCGCATCCAGAGCATCGAATATGATTCGGACCAGGTCGTTCAGATCCAGGCCGCGCCCGGCTATCAGGTGACGCTCGAGCTGGGTTCGGACGAGCAGATCGAGAATGTCGCGGTCGGCGACAGCGGCGCCTGGCAGGTCACCGCCAATCGCGCGGGCAGCCGCCTGTTCGTCAAGCCGATCCAGGCGGGCGTGACCACCAACATGACGGTGGTGACCAACGTGCGCACCTATGCGTTCGAGCTGGTCCCTTTGTTCGGCGCCTCGGCCGAAATGGCCTTCACGATCCGCTTCCGCTATCCGGCGCCCGCCACCGCCTTGGCCAGCGCGGAGGCCGAGCTGATCGTCGAGGGCCGCTACCGGCTGAGCGGCGAGCGGACGCTGCGGCCGAGCCGGATCAGCGACGACGGCCGCCACACCTATATCGAATTCCCCCGCGACCAGGCGATTCCGGCCATCTACGCGGTCGACGACAGGGGCCAGGAATCTCTGGTCAACGGCATGATGCGCGACGATCTGTTCGTCATCGACAGCGTCGTGCCGCGGATCGTCTTCCGCATCGACCAGCATGTGGCGCGGGCGACGCGCCTCGCCCCGCAAGCCGCCCGCTGATGGCGACCCACGCCCCGGCCGGCGATCCCCGGATTGGGGCGAGCGCGTCGGGCGAGACGAGCGTGCGGCCGGTCGTCGCGCTGCCGCGCAAGGGGCTGCCGGCCTGGGCGCTGGCGGTCGGCGCCCTGATCGCGGGCGTGCTGCTGTTCATGATCCTCGACGCCCGCCGCCGCGCCCCGTCCGCGCCCGCGGTCAAGGCGCGCGCCATCGACCTGGCGGGCGGCCCGGCACCGCCGCCGCCGCTCTACGTGCCGCCCGAAATCCCGCAGCCGGTCGAGATCGCCGAGGCGCCGCCGCCGCCCGCGCCCGCGCCGCCGCCGCAGCCGCGGATCGTCTACGTGCCGCAGCCCTATCCGGTCCCGGCGCCGGCTCCGGTCCAGGAGGCGCCCGCGCCGCCGCCGCGCGTCACCAACGATCCCACCCTCGTCTTCGATGTCGCCGCGCCGGCCGCCGCCGCGGCCGCCGTCGCTGCCGAGGTCGAAGGCGCGGCCGCCGCCGCCCAGCCGGGCCTGACCGCCACGCTGGCGGCGCGCACCCGCGCCGGCGTGCTCGCCAACCGGGCGACGACGGTGGCGCAGGGAACCTTGATCCCGGCGGTGCTGGAAACCGCGCTCGATTCGACCCGGCCCGGCTTCGCGCGGGCGATCGTCTCGCGCGATGTGCGCGGCTTCGACGGCGCCCGCGTGCTGATCCCGCGCGGCAGCCGGCTGATCGGCGAATATCGGTCGGAGGCGGCGCCGGGGCAAAGGCGGGCCCTGGTCATCTGGTCCCGGCTGATCCGCCCGGACGGGGTGACGATCGCGATCGCCTCGCCGGCCGGCGACCCGCTCGGCCGCGGTGGCATCCGCGCCCGGGTCAACAGCCATTTCTTCGAGCGGTTCGCCGGCGCGATCCTGCAATCGGGCCTCGACATCGGCGTCAACCTCGCCTCGCGCGCCGGCAGCGGCAACGTCATCATCCTGCCGGGCACAGGTGCGGTCCAGAGCAGCGTCGGCCAGATCGTCCAGCCGAGCCAGATCACCCCGACCCTGACCGTCCGCCAGGGCACCAGCATCTCGATCTTCGTCGCCCGCGATCTCGATTTCACCGGGGTCGAGAACCGGCGATGAGCGTCGCCGCGCTCGACCGGGAGGGCGTCTATCTGCGCTCCTATCTGGCGCCGCTGACCGGCATGCTGGCGCGGCCCGACGTCACGGACATCTACGTCAACAGGCCCGGCGAGCTCTGGGTCGAGACGACCGGCGGCGAGATCGAGCGCCACGACGCGCCGGGGCTCGACGAGGCGACTTTGGCGCGCCTCGCCCGGCAGATCGCGGCTTTGTCGCACCAGGGGATCAGCCGCGAGCATCCCTTGCTCTCGGCGACCCTGCCCGACGGCGCACGCGTGCAGGTGGTGGCGCCGCCGGCGACGCGCGGCCCGCTGGCGCTGGCGATCCGCAAGCATGTCTCGCCCGACCTGCAGCTCGACGATTATGTCGCCGCCGGCGCCTTCGCCGAGACCAAGGGGCGCGAGGGCATGGATCGGTCGCAGGTCGATCGGGCGCTGTCGGCGCAGCTCGCGGCCGGCGACATCGCCGGAATGCTCGCCGCGGCGGTCAAGGCGCGCAAGAACATCCTCGTCTCGGGCGGCACGTCGAGCGGCAAGACCACCTTCCTCAACGCCCTGATCCGCGAGATCCCGGCGCAGGAGCGGCTGATCCTGATCGAGGACACGCCCGAGCTCTTCGTCGCCCACGACAATGTCGTCGGCCTGCTCGCGGCGCGCAGCGCGCTCGGCGAGGCGGAGGTCAGCGCCAACGACCTGCTCGCCGCGTCGCTCAGGATGCGGCCCGACCGGATCATCCTGGGCGAGCTCAGGGGGCCCGAGGCCTTCGCCTTCCTGCGCGCGATCAACACCGGCCATCCCGGGTCGATGACCACGGTCCACGCCGATTCGGCCGAGCGCGCGGTCGAGCAGATCGTCCTGCTCGCGCTCCAGGCCGGCACCCAGCTCAATCGCGAGGACATCCGCCATTATGTCGGCCACACGGTCGACGTCTTCGTCCAGCTCGACCGGATTGCGGGCCGGCGGCGCGTCGCCGAGGTCGTGCTCAGCCACTGATGTCCGAATCCACGTCAGACCTGGCCGACGCCATCCCCGCCGCCACGCTCGTGCTGATGCGCGAGGCCCGGGCCGGCCCGCCCGAATTGCTGGTCACCGAGCGGACCGGCCGGATGGCGTTCGCCGCCGGCGCGCTCGTCTTTCCGGGCGGGAGGGTCGACCCCGACGATCATGAGACGGCCGCCGGCTTCGCCTTGCCCGACGCCGCGGCGCGGGTCGCCGCGATTCGCGAGACGATCGAGGAAACCGGCCTCGCCGTCGGTATCCGTCCCGCGCCGGACGTCACCGCGGCCGACGCGCTGCGCGAGGGGATCATGCGGGACGAGCCATTCGCGCCCCTCCTTGCCCGGCTCGGCCTGGCGCTCGATCTCGGGGCGCTGACCCTGTTCGCGCGCTGGTGCCCCAATTTCCGCGAGACGCGGCGCTTCGACACGCTCTTCTTCCTCGCCGAGGCGTCGGCGGAGGCGCCCGCGCCGGTGGTCGCCGAGGCCGAAGCGGTACGTGCCTTTTGGGCGAGCGCGGCCGCCATCCTTGCCGAGGTCGAGGCGGGCGAGGCGCACGTCATCTTCCCGACCCGGCGCAACCTCGAGCGATTGGCGCGCTTCGCCTCGATCGCCGCCGCGCGCGCCGATGCGGCGCTCCATCCGGTGACGTGCATCACGCCCTGGGTCGAGGAACGCGGCGGGGAGCCCCATGTCTGCATCCCCGCGGGCATCGGCTATCCGGTCACGTCCGAGCCGCTGGAGACGGCGCGGCGACGCTGAGGCCCCGGATGCGCGTCCGCCAGCTCATCCTTCCCGCCGTCCTGCTCGCCGCGCTGGCCGGGGGCGGCCTGATGGTCCGCGATTATGGCCGTCGCCACCCCGAGAATGTGCCCTGGACCGCGCTCGACCTACGTCGGCCGATCGGCACCTTCACCGGCCGCAAGCTCAATGCGCTGGGCGGGGATCCCGCGCTCTGCCGGGCCTTGCTGATAGAGGCCGGCGCGCGCTTCACGGCGCTGCCCGCGCGCAATGACGGGCCGGCATGCTCCTATGACGACGCCGTCCGCCTGCCCGGCGGCGGCGCGCTACCCGGCGACATCGGCGCGGCCTGCCCGGTCGCGGCGGCGCTCCTCGTCTGGGAGCGTGAAATCGTCCAGCCGGCGGCGCGGCGCCATTTTGGCCGGCGGGTCGCCGCCATCGACCATTATGGGAGCTATAGCTGCCGCCGGCTCAACAGCCGCGCAGCGGGCGGCTGGAGCGAGCATGCCCGCGCCAATGCGCTCGACCTCGCCGGCTTCCGCCTCGCCGGCGGCACCCGCGTCACCGTCGCCGCCGACTGGCGAGACCCCGGCGCCAAAGGCCGCTTCCTGCGCGAGGTCCGCGACGGCGCCTGCTCCCTGTTCGCGACCGTGCTCTCGCCCGATTATGACGAGGCTCATCGCGACCATTTCCATCTCGACCAAGCGCGCCGGGCCGGCGGCTGGCGGGCGTGCCGCTGATCGCGACGCCTTGCCGCCGATTCACCTGATGATGATATCGGCGCCTCCCGTATCGATGACGATCGTGCGCCGGCCGCCCCCCTCTTCGGGGCCTCCGGCTTCGCCTCCGAACGGCTGCAGCCAGCGCAGCCACCAGGGAACCGGCCGGACCGGATCGACCCGGCGGCCGGGCACCGCAGTGGTCACCGCCTCCCAGCATTCGCTGGATATATAAGCGTAGGGTATCGTCCCGTTGCCGGCGCCGTAGGGGCATTGGGCGCCCCAGCCCAGGCCCCAGCTGTTGCGCAGGATGAAGAAGCCGCCGCCCGGCGCGGCGGAGTCGTCCTGATAGCCGATCAGGCACATTGCGTGGCCGCCCGCATTGATCTCGCCAGGCAGGCGCATCGTGATCCGCCCGGCCTGCCGCGCCGCCGCATTCTGATACCAGCTGTTATAGACCGGGATCGAGAATTCGCACACGCAGCCGGAGGCGAGCGCCGCCTTCATGGCGTTCACGTCACGCGGGTTCAGGATCACCGGCGGCAGCCGATAATTCGCGGCGTCCGCCATGGCATTGCCTGGCTGAACGCCGTTATCGTTGCAGGGCGGGTTCGGGTTATAGGCCCAGATCGCCTCGCGCGCCTGCCCGACATTGGCCAGGACCTGGGCGGCCTTGACCGCCCAGGTACCGCAGCCGTTGCTGCCATCGATCAGCTTGGTCTGATGATAGAGGAACTGCTCCGAAAAATCCTGCCCGGCGCCGGACTGGCTCCGGTAGAATTCGTGCATCGCCGTCATCGAGAAAGCGACGCAGGTGCCGCGGCCGCCCTGCTGCTTGACCGGTGGCATGCGCTGCGCGTGGTTCACGCTCGGCGGCAGCGCCGCCGCCGTCATCGCGGGCATCTCGGTCGCCGCCATGGCAATCAGGGCCTCGATCTCCTCGTTCGGCGGCAGCACGCCGAGCGCGAACGTTCCCGGCACGATCGCTTCGGCCATCATCGAGGCGTTCTCGCCGATGGCGGAGCGCAGCAATTCGACCAGCCGGTCGACATTCTCCCCGGTCAGCTCCTCGAGCGCGGGCCGCACGTCGGCCAGCACGGCCGCGCCGATCACCTGCTCGGCATCGACATAGCCATGCCCTTCCAGCGCAGCGCGCGCCTGCTCGGGCAGGCCCTCTATCTCGGAAAGAGGATGTCCGCCGAACGCCGAATTGGGCGCCACGTAGCCGTCGTCACCATTTGCCATCGTCACCCTCCCGCTCATAGGGGCGCCAACCTGCCCAAAAAGACGTCGCGCGGTGCTTCAGGTCCTCTTCGCGGGATCCTCGGCGCCGAGACCATATTGGGAAGTGTCGACCGGCGTCTCGAGCATCGTCAGCCGCGAAGCCGGCAGGGACGCGCGGGTTCGCGCAAGCAGCGCTTCGACGCGCTCGGGCTCCAGGCCGGTGGTGCGGGCGATCGCCGCCACCCCCCCTTCAGTTGCGGCAAGTCCAATCAATTGGTCCGTGGACGTGATCCAGGCAGCGCGCAATTTGGCCAAAGCAGCTTCCGGCCAGAAACCCAGTTGTTCCAGCGCGACCTCGGGCGGGTCACCAATCATCTCGAATGCCTTATATCGGGGGAAACCGTAGGCTCTTCTTCGCGAAACGACAAGCGCGAGGCCGCAGAGTCCCAGTTTGATTGAAATGGACTGAATCCGAAAAGGATATCGACCGTGACGTTTGCCGGCCGAACCGCGCGGCCACGGTTCAAAAGCAATCGCATTGCAGATTAACAGTAGATTTGACCAAATTGGGTTTGACAATCTGTTCCAAAAACATAGTCTACCGGCATGCCCAAGTGGGGGTGACGAGTTTCCGCGGGTTTAACTCAAGTCTCTGAAATGGAGGGCATTTTGGCGAACACGATAGCCGTTGGCACGGCAGCCAATCTTCTTTTTGGATATCAACCGGTATGGGATCCGAGCGGCCAGATCGCTTCGCCGTTCTTCCTGCCGCCCGAGCAGCCGCTGAGGCCGCAAAATCCTGTCACCACGCCCTCCGACTTCCAATTCTGGTCCGGCACGCCGGTGATCACGCTGCATGGCTCTGCCCAGTCTCTGGTGTCCGAGATCTACCGTTATGACGTTCTGCCGGTTTCCAACGTGCAGCAGAACATCGATGTCCCTACCGGCCCCCTCTCGCTCAACGACGCGGATAGCGCGAAGGCGCTTGCCGCGGCAGGCGCGTTTCTGGGCCTCGATTTCAGCGGGCCGGGCAATTACATGCTCGTCACCTATGAGCGTTGCGTCTCGACGACCTCCGGGGATTATACGGACGGAAACGCATCGAACGACCTCCAGGACATCCTCACTCCTGCGGCCGCGGCCGTCATCGACGCGCTTCCCAGGGCCAAGGAGCCCGTATCCGGATCGCCTTTGTACGACAGCAAGCTCACGCTCGCCGACGCGAAGAAATATCTGGACGCCATCGAACGGTTCGGCACGCATTTCGTCACTACGGTCTTCAATGGCGACAAGCTTATTCAGGTGTTCGCCTATGACGACGACGAGTTCAAATACCTGCAGGCGCAGTTCCAAATAGCGGCGACGACGCAGCCTGGCGGCGGCTTGGCGGTATCCGGCGTTCTCGCCAACAGCTGGATAATCTACACGTCGCCGGTCAGCACCGGCGGCGGGTTCGTCAAAACCTATGGCGCGCTGACCACGATCGGCCGTGATCCGGCCCTTGTCAGCGCGATCGCAAAGGGGAGCTGGGCCAATGGCTACGTCCCCGATGGGACGTCGAGCATCTTCGCGGCCTCCAAAAACTATGCCCTGCTCGAGGCCTTGGCCCTGCAAGTGACCTATGCCTGCCAGCTGACGCCCCTGGCGGAATTGATGCCGAGTGCCTTGGTCGAAGGGCCCTGGGACCGTCTGGTTGCGGGCGGACTCATGCAAAAATACGGCAATGAGGTGGTGATCCCGCTGCGTCGCCCGCTCGATTATGATTGGGCGAAGATCTTTCCGCAGGCCACCGATTCCTGGGCTTCGGGCATCGTGACCCCGGTGATCGACATCTATCAGGAACGGGTGGATCTCGCCCAGGTCAATCTGATGGGTGCCGACATCATCGGAGAATCCTATCCGATGCAGAGCTTTTCCTGTTTCGCGCAGGTTTTGCAGGCCACGTCGGCCCAGGGGGCTCCGCCAATCGCTTTGCCGTCGGACTCCATCACGCTGGTGGCTCAGATTATCGACACCACGCAAGCGGCCCAGACCCCGGTTCTGGCCATGAGCAGCAAGGCGTTGCAGCAGCTCACCGTGTCCTGCGAGGACATGTATGGCGCCCTTATTTTCCAGGGCGGCGGGTCAACGTGCACCGACCGCATGACGGCGCTGGACGGCTTTCTCATCGAAACGGGCGCCAAACCGGACCCGGTCACGCATCGCTACACGATCGATCTGGCCGGAATCCTGACCGACCAGCCCAGCGAAAGCGTGTTGATAGCGCATTCCCAGAGCGTCGAGTTTTCGGTCGTCGCCGGCGAGGCCCTATTGCAGGCGCAAGGCACGGACGCCGAGACGGTGAAGGGGCTGGAAATCGCCTATCTGAACTGGCTCGCGCGGATCATCCCCGCGAAAACCAAGGACGAGGTGCTCGCCAATGCAAGGGTGCGCGCATTGTACCTCGCAAATTCGGTGGCCAATTTCGGCGCGGACACGGTCTTCGTCCCCTATGTCACCTATGACAGCTATTCCAAATATGTCGGCGACCTGGTGACCCAGGCCTCGGCCCTGAATGGCCAGATCGCGAACTATCAGTCGCAGTTGATGACGACCGTCGCAAAATTCCAGGTGATGAATTCCATCGCCGCGGTCAACAACAACGTCCGCGCCATCGGGGGCGTCCTGACGCAATATTTCCAGGCGCTGGCCGACGGCCGGAACTCGATGGATCAATATTATCAGAGCATCATCGACCAGCTCGATTCGCAGCTGCAGACCACCGTGCAGAATATCGTCAAGCTGCAGACGCAGCTGGGCGAACAGCAGGATCTGATCAGCAACCTCGGTTCGCCTCCCGGCATCGTCCAGCAATTCGAAAAGGACTATGTCGATTATGAGAAGGACGAGGTCTTCAAGGCCGTCATGGGCATCGTCACCGGGCTGTTCAGCCTGGGAATGGCCTTTGCGGGCATTCCCGGCGCCGCGGAAAAGGGCGTTCTCGATGCCTTGAAGGCGCTGAAGGACGTCTATGACAAGCTTCAGGCCGTCATGACCGTCATCAGCCAGCTCAGCGTGATCGAGAAGGTCACCAAGAACATCGCCAAGATCAACGAACTGGCCAGCTCGATCCAGGCGGCGGCGGATGCGGGCGATTTGGAGATGCCGAGCCAGGTCGACATGGCGATGATCCCGAACAACGTCGAGGCCGCGCTCGCCAATGTGCCCACGAGCGGCAAGCTGCAGCAAGACAAGGCCAATCTGATCGCGGCGGTCAAGAACCTCGCGATCGTCGGGGCGGCCTTGTTGAACGCCCAGTCGGAGGCCAGCCAGTTGCTGGTCGAGATCGCCAACAATGTGCGGCTGAAGACGATCAACGGTCAGCAGCAGGCCAAGATGTCCGCTTTGACCAACTCGCTCCATTTGACCGATCCGTCCATCCCGCCGGACCTCGCCAAGATCGACCTGATCGGCATGACCGGCCAGCTGCAATTCCAGCTCAAGCAGGTGCTGAGCACGCTGGCGAAGGTTCTGGAGAACCAGAACGGGGCGCTCCAATTCACCTATTTCGGCAACCCGGTCGCGATCACCTCATTCTCGCTGAACCAGCTTCTGGCGGTGATCTCGAACCAAGATGCCAACATCATCAACGCCATCCAGAATCTCAACCCGCAGCCGCAAAAGGTCGACGATCCGATCACGGTGAAGGTGAGCTCGATTCCCTACAAGGAATTGATCAACGGCCGCTTCAAGAGAATTTCCGTCCATCTTTCCGATCCGGGCTTCCAGAATTACGTCATGGTCCGGGTCGACCGCGTCGTGCCGCGGATCACCGGGGTCAAGTCGACCGCCTCGGGCAATTATGAAATTGCCCTGGATACCGACGCCCAGCCCTTCCTCGACCGTGACCTGGACCGCCAGACCCGCACCTATGCGTCGAGCCGGCGCGTGTTCGGCCCCTATGTCTATAACGTCAAAACCGGTGCCCCGAAATTCGGCACCAACGTCGGCACGTTCGCCAACAAGGTGACGCATTTGACGCCCTTCACGGACTGGAACATCAGCTTCCCCGCGAAAAGCACGAACAAGGACATCGCGTTCGACGACCTGCTGATCGATATCGAGCTCGATTTCCACATCACCGCCATCTACAACGATCCGGTCGAATCCGTGCGCCGGGCCATGATCCAGGCCCTGGCCGAGCAGCGGGTCGAGCCGATGGCTTTCCTGGCTGCCCCCCAGGCAAGCGACTTCGAGGCGGCCGTCCTCGCCGCCGTCCCGGACTCGACGCCGAGCCTGGCCTATCTCGAAGGGCAGATGTACCAGAACCAGGCCGTCCTCAACGGCTGGGACGCGGCGTTCAGCATGCTGTCGGGCCCCGTCAATGCCTTTCTGAATCAGCAGTTCCAGGCCTATTTGAAGACGCTAAACCCGAGCAGCGGCACTGGCCTGATGACGATCGAGGCCTCCTATTTCGGAACGCCCGTGCCGGTCCGGCAATTCTGGACCAGCCAGGTCACCGCAATCGAAATCGAGCTCACGAACCCGCTTCTGCAATTCGTCGCGAGCTCCGATCAGGCGACGGTCCAGCAATATATCGAAGGCGGTTCGGTCAAGGTCGGGTCGGTCGACGTCAACGGCAGCAATAGAGTGCCGAGCACGTTCATTCCCGGGAATGCCTACCTCCCGTCGGGCCCGCTGACATTCACGGCGGACCAAGCGACGAACGAACTGGTGATCGCGACGCCGAATGTGCTCGGCAACGGGCTGGGCAGCATCTATCTGAGCACCTCGGGAACCTTGCCGGCCCCCTTGCTGGTGGGCGATCCCAGCAGCTTCACCAACGAATATTATATCGTCGGCTGGACCAGCACGGCGACCGAAACCCGAATCAAATTGTCCGCCGATCCGGTCGGCACCCAGCCGATCGCGCTCACCTCGGCAGGCAGCGGCACCCAGACCCTGACCCTGGGCGTCACTTGGAACAGCCCGGCCGTCGTCGACACCAGCAAGTCGCCCTACGTCTATGCAAACGTCCAGCTGTCCACCATCAACGGCGTCGTCCAGCCGCCGAGCGGGCAAGGCAGTGCGAGCGATACGCTCACCGTCATGCTGGATTTCCCGTCCGGCTCCTTCGTCCTTCGCAACATCCACGTGCTTCCGCCAAATTGGGATCCGAACCCCGATGCGACCCAGATTTCGGACGCGATCGCCAATTATTACGCGCAGAACGATATCAAATTCCAGGTTCAAACCATCAATACGACGAACCTGGCGAGCGACGCGGCCCTGACGCCGACCAAGTTCGTGCTGCACGCCATGAACACCAATGCGGGCAACAACGTGCTGCAGCTGCTGATGGCGACGACGGGCAAGGTCCAGAACCTGGCGGCGCTGGCGCTGACCGAGCCGGTTGCCTACAATCCCGCCGGCCCGGTGCCGGGATCGAGCGACTTCATGATTTCGCTCATGATCAGCTCGCAGCTGACCTTCCAGCATGTCTTCGTCGACAGCTTCAACAAGGGGTCCACCAACTTCATCGTCACCGCGGTTCCTCCAGCCCAGGACTTCCAGGCCTGGAGCGCCATCATGTCGTCCGGAACCGTTACCGCGCCCGTGCCCTTCAAGGAGAGCTACCAGGTCGACGGAGACAAGACGCAGTTCCGCATTTCGGCCTCGTCGAACAATTTGACCTGGGATATTTCCGGCCTGACCTTCTCGAGGACCCAGACGGACGGCATCGCCTTGGCCTACTCCAACGGCACGGCAAACCCGCCCAAGGGCGGCACCAATGTCAATTTCGAATATCGGCAATATCTTTATGCGCCTGGCGGGAAAGGCTATCCGGGACGCTGGTATTGGACGAATTGGACCGGCGCTTCGGCGACATCTTACGTTAACATGACCGGCACCTATCCGCTTGAAGTCTCGAACGTGGGGACGAACCAGGTCATCAAATTCTCGACCACCAATCCGGTGGTGACGGTCGACAAGTCCAGCGACCTGAAGCCCACCGGAGCCTGCGAGTGCAACGACAACGACGTAAAGATCGCGCTGATGGAGGCGTTGTCGGACGCCGTGCCGGCTCAATTGCAGCAGAACATGAACCAGATCACCTTCAAGCCGCTGTCGATCATGGCGCTTGAAAGCCTGCTGTTCCCGGCCAACCAGCTGATCGCGATGAGCACGGCCAAGGTGCCGTCGGCGACGCTCGTGGTGGGCAGCTTCCTCGCTCAGGTTCGCCAGAAGAACGCCAATTATACGGTGACCATTCCAGCGTCGATCGGGGCGAAGGGATCGTTCGGCGGGACCAGCTTCCAGAGCGGGACAACGGTCAACAGCGTGACCATGACCAACCGGCCGGCCCAGTTCGTCTTTACCTACGGTCCGATCGATCCGTCGCTGGGCGGCCAGGTCAATTACACGATCGATATCGATAAGGGCACGGTCAGCCCGCCGCTGATCGCGGTCGTCTTTCAGCCCGACACGGCCGCCAATCCGCAGAACGTCACGCTGCTTCTGCCTGGATACGGAACATAAAAGGCGGCAGGAAGCGATATCGGGCCGGCACCGCCACGGGTGCCGGTTGAACCAGGCCAATCGAACGGCGCCATCATGGAGGACGCGATGGTCCAGCAGGACTCACCCGGAATGACGGCGCTCGTTGTTGGGATGCAGGACAGGCCAGCGGTCCCCGATGGCTGGGACATGGTGCTCAACCTCTCCCAGTCGGCGGTGCAGTCCCTGGTGCGGAGCAATTGGGATGGAGCGTCGCCGACCGACGAGGGCCGCTCGCTGCTTTGGGTGGCACCGGCTCAGGTGGATGGTCAGCATGACGTCATCGAGGTGAGGACGGAGCTGCCGCTTCCGGCGGTAAGCCTGAGCCTGGCCGATCAGGCGGTGCATTTGGCCTTCCCGATCGAAAACGGCACGCTGCAATTGGGCAAGGCGCCCGCCAAGCTCGCCTCGCGCTTGCGCGATGCAGGCTCGGTCAAGGAGAGCGACGAAGTTTCATGGTCGGACCCGGTTGCGATCACGGACCGGAACCCGCTGCAGCTGGCCGGGACGATACCCGTGGCAGTCGAGGCGGCGGATGACGGCCGGAGTTTTTCGATCGGGCTGAGACTTGCAGGCGCTACTCTGACCCTGTCCGGCCACGATGAGGGCGGCCTTTCCTCCAAGGCCGTGAATCGGGACCCGGCTGGCTGGCTGGCCGCGAGCAAGCTGAGCGATCGGATCGCGACCCTCGCGCTTCAGGACGACGGTGGTGCAAATGTTCTTACACCGGCAGTCGTTGCGGCGCGCGTTGTGGCCTCGCTCGACGGCCAGCCCGTGCTTCAGATCCTGACCGGCGCGTCGCCCGGCGCGACGGCACCGGCCTCGAGCGCCCCCGTGCCGCATCCCGAAATCTATGACTTCAGCCTGATGGTCAGCTCCAAGGCGACGATGACCATGATCGCCAATGGTTACAATCAGGGCACTGGCGACATCAAGCTGGTCTCGGTGCCGCCGGAGGACGGACAGATCCACTGGTTTGCCCAGATCCACGAGCCGATGGTCTTCGAGGGCAGCTTCGGCAGACAGGATGGCGAAACCTATGTCACGGATCATTCCAAGCTGTACATGCGCTTTGGCGGCTCAACCGACCAGGGTCTGAAGCTCTTCACCTATATCGATCCCAGCTCGACGATTCAGCTGCAGCTGGACCTTTCGGCGCATTATCCGGTCGGCTTCAGCGGCGCCGGTACGGATCAGGTCGTCGGCCTCAGGGACGGGGCTCAGGCGGTGACGGCCAACGGCTTCTACGAAGCGATCGTGCAGCCGCAATTGGAGAAGTTCCTGACCGGCGACATCAAATCCGACATGTCCCAGGTCCGGCTGATCGAGATCAGCAATCTCGTGCTGCGCGACCTGACCCTGTCCGGCCACGAACTGGAGTTCGAATTCGCCGAGCTGCCCGGGGAATTGCTTGTCGCCGGCTTTGTGATTTCCGGCATCTGAGCCTGCGTTGCGATAGGGGACCCGAACATGGCCGATAGTCCGACGCTCAGCTATCTCCTGAACCAGATGGCTCAGGACAAGGAGGTGCTCAACGGCTGGGACGCAGTGCTCAACGTCCTGGAGAGCGCGATCAACCAATTCTTCCAGGCGCAATTCCAGAGCTTCACGTCCAACTCCGGGCAAATGACGATTTCACAGGTTTTCTGTGGCCCGCCGCTCAAAAGCTCGCATGGCGATTATTGTGTGGTCACGCAATTTTCCTTCACGCTCGCCGCGCCGAATTTCGTCTTCACCGGCGGTTCGAATACGGTCACGGTCACCCAGGCCATCGTGTCCGGCAGCACCCGCTCGGGGAGCATGTCCGTCGACGGCGGGTTCGTCCCCGCGTCCTGCGGCTGCGTCCAGGATGACCCCCGCGTCGACTGGGGACCGGTCCAGAGTATCAGCGTCGGCAACAATCCGTCGATCTCGGCCCAGGTGCAGCTGACCTCCGTCAACGGATTGATCAACCCCACCACCCACACGGTCGTGCTCGATTTCGCGAGCGGCGCTTTCACCGTCAACAACGTCACTCTTCAGGGCGTGACCTCGCAACAGCTTTCGGACCAGATCAAGAGCTGGTTCGCCACGAATGACGTGAAATATCAGGTGGCATCGCTCGATTCCGGCGGCGGCTCCATGTCCGCGCTGACCCCGACGCAATTCCAGTTCAATGTGTTGCAAACGAATTCGGGCAACATCATTGTTCAAATCCTGATCACCACGAACGGCAGCCCGGCAGCCGGATTCCCGATCGTGCTCGAGCCGATCCCGACGGCAAGCGGTTACACCTGCACCCTGATGATCAATTCCAGGATCGTGTTCACCAACATCCTGTGCGCCGGGTTCAACAACGCCGGCAAGCCTTTCCAGCTCTATCCCCAAAGCCCAAGCCTGGCGGAAGGATATAGCGCCTACATCGCGCCGCAGATGCACTTTGCCGGTTCATTCAGCTATGGCAGCTGCTGCGACCAGACGACGGTAACCTACTCGCTCTATCTGGGCGGGACCTATACGGGGACCGCGACCAACGGCTTTTATTTGTATCAATCGATCACGCCCAGCGGCAATGTCGGCAACACGATCACCGTATCGGCCAACAATCCGGTCAGCCTGAGTGGCAGCGGCGCCTCCCAAGCCATTCAGATCAATCCTCAGGCCCCCTCCATCAACGTCACCGGCGGCGCTTCAGGCACGATCAACAGCCAGCTTCAATCCATTCTGACCGGCGATTTCCAGGCGGCGATGGCCGGGATTTCCTTCTCATCGGTGACGTATTTTGCCCTGAGCAACGTGCTGTTCCCAGGCAATTTGATCAATATGGGCGTAGTTCAGGTTCCGACCGATCTCGTGATCGTCGGCACGTTCCAGCCGACCTGATCAGCAGCATGGGTGGAAACAGGGGTTTGGACGTAAATCTGGGGGATCCGGTCGATCTTTGGGCTGGCCTGGAACCTCGCTTTTTGTCGTCGGGACGCCCGTGGCGCCTCCCTGAAGGCAGGCCGGTGCGTACCGAGCTCGCCGGCATCCCCCCAGGCCCGGTTGAATGGGGCTTGCCGTCCTTGTCCCTTCACGAAAGCGTGGCGGACCTGCTGAACCATATCTTCGACTATTCCGCCAGCCCGATGGTCGGTCTGGATGGGCGGCACTGCGTGACTGCAGGGGCGCTGATGGCCGGAAAATCGCTGGCCGATCTGGAAGCGCGGCTGAAGATCGATCTCACAATCCGGCCGGCACCGGCCTTTTTGCTCGTCCGCCTGAGCGGCAGCCGCGGGACCAGCTACTACACGCCGGAGTGGCAAGGCCTCAATCGCAAGACCAAGATCATGCAATGGCTCACGCCGGAGGGGCGCAATGCCATGGCCCGGCTCAGGCTCCGCGAAATGCGCAAGGAAGGCGCTGAATTTCATGGCGATATCACCGCCCGGCAGGCAAGGCGCTACCTCGGCTATTTTCATGATATGGGAACGCACATCATCCGCTCCATCAGCTACGGTGAGTGTCTCTTTCAGGTCTTCGAAGCGAATGAAGACCTTCTGCCCGGATTGAAGGATTGCTTTGCTGGGGAACCTGGGCAGAATCAGGTTTGCGGCCCGATGGCCTTCGGCATGGCGCACCTCACGCGCCCACCTTGGGCGACAAGCGCCAGTCCGATCTTGTCGGCGAGCGAAAGCGCCTGTGCGCAGCAGGTTGCGCATCACCAGATCTGGACGAGCGGCAGGCCGGGTGAGCCATGCTCGCTGCTGTCGCCGGGAGCGATGCCGATTTGGAGCCGGACAGCAGTCCTGAACATGCTCCCCGCACAAAGCATCGTCGCTGTCAGCTTTGCGAGTCAGGCACTCTATTTGGAAGATCACAGAGCAGATGCCTGGACCCGGCTCATGAGGGCGGGGCTCTGCCAGCAATTCCCGGCACTGCATCTTTCCGGCTGGCGGGTACGCGAGCAATTCCCGCTGGCAGGCTTTCTGGCAAGCGCCACGCTTGCCGGCGAAGAGGCGCTCTGCAAGCCGGCGGCGCCGGTGCTTCCGGATATAGCCTTCGTACTGGACCTGACGGCGCCAGGCCGCATCATGAACCCATCCGCGGATTGCCTCGCTTTCTTCGCCGCCACCAATCCGGGCACGGGACGGGCCGCCGAGTTTGAAGTCGATTGTCCGGCATTCGATCCGGCAGAACTGAACATCCCCTTTGTGGACGGTGCCTTGTGCGTCACGGATCGCAAGGGTGAGCGGTCCTGCCTCGTGGAAGGTGCTTGGCTCGGGCGGACGGACGATGGCAGGCCTGGCATCAAGGGAGCGCCGGCGGAGCCCGACGCGACGGTGCTGATCCGCCACGCCCCGCAACTGACAGCCTATGTACGTCTGATGGGCCTGATGCAGGGGTCGGGCGTCCCACCCGGGGCCGGCGCTGCAATGAGGCGGAGCGCTGCCTGGCTCGCCGAGGCGACGTCACGACACCCAAGCCTCGTCCAGCTTCGATGGCAGGCCCTGCAGGTCGCTCGTGGTACCGGACAGAGTGAACCGGGCAATATTGTGCTAGACCCCGCGCTTGAGAGCGACCTGGCCCAGTTGCTCAGCTCCTGCATGGACCTGCTTGCGCTGCCTGGGGCGGGCATGGAGCTCAGAGGTGCCGCGCAGCACACAGACCGCCGGCTTCGCGCATTTTACGGCAGGCTGCCCTACACTTTGGAGGCCGCGGACCTGGATCGGAGAAGCCTTGCGGCAGGCGAGGCCCTACAGCGAAGGTTCGCCAGCTTCCGAGAGGCGTCGGATCTGCCGGAGCAGGCCGCTGCCCTGTTTGCCGCCGGCGCCACCTTATGCCTGCCACCCGACCTGCACCGGATGCCGCATGGCGTCGTTCCAGGTGACGACCCCTATGCAATATTCTGGAATGCTCTCCTGGGGCTGCGGGCACGCTACGCCGAATGCAGGGCCATTCTCCTGGCCATGCAATGCCGGACGGCGGAAGCGATCGATCTGCTGGAGCGCGAGATCATCAGCGGCAGGGATGGTCCATCGGATCCGGCAAGGGACGTCCTGACCTCCCTTGACGCGTTTCGTGGCGCCCTGCCTCACATCAGCGCGACGGACCGGGACATCCTGCTGACGGAAATGGCGGAGCTTCTGGAGCTGTGCAGATCCGCCCATCTTCTGCAGCTCGCAAGCGGCGGCGACCCGGAGGGATCGGCAGGAACCGGGCCGCAATTGCACAGGCTTCTGATTGTGCTCGAGGTTTTGCAGCTTTGTCGGGCTGCCGACATCCCGCTGGCCCCTTTGGACAGCCTGGCTCCCACCGCCTTCGCAGCCCGAATTGATCAGGCGCTCATGGCAACGGCCCAGCATCGGCAATCCGCCTGAAGGCAAGCGTCGAATAGTGACCGCCGAAGGCAAATGAATTCGACAAAGCCACGTCCGCCTGCATCGGGAAGGTCGGGCCGGCGTGCTCGCTATCCCGATAGGATCCGTTCCCGGCCAGATCTACCGGGCATGGCGCCTCCTGTCGCTGGAGGGCCAATATGGTGGCCGCTGCCTCGATCGCACTCCCGGCTCCCATACAGTGTCCGATCGCGGATTTACACGCACTCACCCTGATTTCGCCGGCATGGGTGCCGAACAGTTCGTTTATCGCCTCACGCTCAAGCGCATCGTTGAGCTCGGTTGCAGTCCCATGCGTATTGATGTGCCGGATCTCGGCGGGGATGAGCCCTGCGTCGTCCATGGCGGCCTGCATTGCGCCGACCATTCCTCTTAGGGCTGGCTTGGTGAGCGTCGGCGTGTCCGAAACCGCGCCGGCTCCGCAAATTTCCGCCAGGATCGGCGCGCCCCGCGCACGGGCCCGATCTTCCCGTTCCAGGACCAATACGACGGCGGCCTCGCCGATGACGAAGCCTCTCCGGTCTTCTGAAAAGGGCTTCATGATGCCGGCGGATGGATCGGTTTCCGGACTCATGACGGCCAGAGCATCCCACGCAGCGAACAAGGCAGATGTCGGAAATGCGTCGGCGCCGCCGGCGAGGCAGATTTCCATCTCCCCCCTCCTTACGGCTTGGACCGCCTGCGCGATGGCGTGGCCCGATGCCGCACAGGCCGTCACATGGGCCGTCGATCCCCGTCGCAGGCCATAGCGGGCGCAAAGCGCGGCCGTGGGGCCGTTCAGCATCATCTTGACGATCGTCGTCGGCCGCAGCCTCTGATCTTGAGCGAACCGCAATATCGAATCCTGAATCGCCTCCGCCGGACCGAAGGCGGACCCCATCATCACACCGGTGACCGGGCCGATCTCGGCCGGATCGAGCCGCGCCTGTTCAAGCGCCTCATCGGCCGCGGCCATGGCCATCAGGCTGACGCGGTCGTAAAATTGAAGCTCCGATTTCCGGACCAGATCATGCCCTGTGAACCCGGCCAGCTCGGCGCCGAAATGGCAATTCAGCGCGGCGGTATTGAAGCTTTCGATCCTGCGAATAGCGGATTTTCCGGAGAACAGACCTTCTTCGAAGGTGTCTCTGCCGGCCCCGAAACCTGACAAAACCCCGATGCCGGTAACGACGACGCGGGCCACGCCCTGTCTGGATTCATTCACTGTTTTCGACCGGTGCCGACGCTCGGTGCTTTACGATCAGCTCTTCAATGAGGCGCAGGACGTCTCCCAGATTGCCAATCTCATCCTTGTGGCCCTGCATTTCGAACGTGATTTCTACGTCGTACTTCTCTTCGATTTCAAACATGATTTCGGCAAAATCAAGAGAATCTACGTTAAGGTCTTCCAAAGTCTTATACTCGGCTAGTTCCTCCTTCGGAATATCCAAGTAGTCAGCGATAATATTTATGATATCACCCTTCATGAACTTCTTCCTCTATTCCGTGAGTTCGTACCTGGCAAGACTCCATATCGTGACATCATGTTTCATCTAATCGATGGACAGGCCTGCGCGAGGGGGCCCAGATCACAGTGCGCCTGGGCTTGCAGGGTGTGGTCGGAAGCAATATTTCGCTGGAGAATATTACCGAAGCCATTTTGACTGCCGCAGGGCGCCATCCGCCCGATATGATGGGCCTGCAATCCCCGCCCGGCCAGCCCGCCGTTCCAGCCAACGGCCTGGGTATCCCAGAATTGCTGTGAATTCCGCGTGAGGCAGCGTCGAATCGTTTCCGGGTCGATGGCGCCTCATACGATGGGAGTGGCGGGTCACTCTTGGGCATCGGCCAATTCCCGGGCAATCATCGCGCCTATGCCGGACAATGTCTGCCCTCCGATCAGCGCCGTGATCGGCAAGGAGATCCCCAGTTCGCGATCGATCAGAAGCTGGAATTCCAGGGCTGCGAGGGAATCCATCCCCGTCCGGCTCAGGGGGGATTCCCTGGAGAGGCGATCGGGCGGACATTTGAGGGTCTGGGCGAGCAGGCCGCGTAAATGATCCGCCAGCAGCCTTACCCGGTTGCCAGCCGGAAGCCGGCGCAGCTCGGCCCGGATGTCGCGTCGCGTGCCGGCCGCCCGGGCTTCGCCGAGGATGACGCTCATCTTGTCCGTTCCTGCGCAGCGGGGGTCGTAGCGCATCCACCGTTCGCCATCGATCGCGCGGGAGAGGCTGACCTGGGGCAGTCCCGACAAAAGCGCGGCGCCAAGACCGGCCAGCGCGCTCGCCGCGCTCATCGGCGGTAGGCCCGCCGCCTTCAGGTGGGCGATCACAACAGGGTGTGCCGCCATGCCGGTGCCCGCAATCGCCCCGAAATTGACGCTCAGCGCCGGCAGGCCGGCGGCATGCCTCGACCAGGCGAGACCGTCAAGATAGGCATTGGCTGCGGCATAATTTGCTTGCCGCGGATTGCCGACGATCGAGCTCAGCGAAGATGCCAGGACGAAATGATCCAGCGGCAAATCGAGGCTCGCTTCATGCAGAGCGTCGGCGCCGTCCGCTTTGGGTGCCAGGACACGTCGGAGCTCGTCGACGGTCATTGCCGTAGCGGGTCGATCGATGGTCATGCCGGCCCAATGAAAGATGCCGCCCAATGGGGCATCCGAGGACATTGTGCGAATCAGCAGCGCCCGAACCGCGGATCTGTCCGTCAGATCCAATGGCGCAACGGTCAACTCGGCCCCCCGATTGGAGAGTTCGCGCGCCAGTGGCGCCAGCCTGGCCTGTGGAGGCCGCGACCGGCTGGTCAAAATGATGCGGCCGGCGCCGCCCTGGGCAAGCCAGAGCGCGAGCTGCTGGCCGAAGCCACCCAATCCGCCCGTGACCAGATAGGTTTTGGACCGGTGAAAACGGAGCGACTGCGACGGAGCGGCCGCCAGGGCAAAACCGCTCAGCCGCGGCAGCAGCCGGCGCCCATTGCGAAAGGCGACTTCGCTGCTTGGGCGGAGGGCGGCGATCTCGCGCGCAACGGCCGCGTGCCAAGCCTCGCCGGCGGCGACGTCGATCATGGTGGTGCCGGTTTCGGGAACCTCATTGAACAAAGTGCGCCCGAGCCCCCAAGCCGCCGCCTGATCGGGAATGCTGAAGTCCTGGGCGGATACTGCCTGGGCATTTCGAGTGATGAGATAGATCCGCCCGTGAGCTGGATTTGTGCAGAGGGCCAGAAGATCCCCCATCCTGTCCGCGAGGGGCCGGGGGCCTTCGGGAACCAGGACCGCAGTGGCGTCGACGCCGCCGCCAGCGGTCACGTCGGCTCCCGCGGCCGTCAGCGCCCGGCGCAACAGGTCTCCCTCCCGGTCATCGGATGCGACGACCGAGATACGGCATCTTTTGGCCTCGCCATCGCCGCATTGCGCTTCCCGCCATCCCATGATCAGCGACATATCGGGTGCTGAAACCTTAGCCCGGCGCGGCGTCAGCGGTTTGACGACAATTTCCTCCAGTTGCGCCAGGCATTGACCTGCGGAGTCACGGAGATCCGCATCGAAACAGCAACGGTCGCTGGTGCCTTGTCTGAGGGTTATCCAGGCCCAGAGATGGCGCGGCAGAGGGGCGTGAAGGGTGTAGGAGCGGATGGAGACCGGGACCAGCGGCTCGCAGACGACGGTCAGCGCCAGAGCGGCCTGGAAGACGCCATCGAGCAGGCACGGAGCTGTTTGAACGCCCCCCTCCTGCCAGGCCGCGCCATTGATCGCCAATTGTGCGAGAACCGCCGTGCCGTCGGCGGCAAGCGAGAGCCTCTGCACGACCTGGAAAGACGGGCCATGACCGATTCCAAGCGCTGCGAGCCGGGCATGATGTTGGCCCGAATCCAATGGATGCGGCGCCAGGGCAGCCAGCTCCGAGATTGGTCGCACCGCGGGTTGGCTTCCGGGCGACGCGATGCGGGCTTTGAGAACGCGAAGTGCCTCGGCAGGAGAGGCCGGATTGTAGGCGAGGATTTCCAGGGCATTGTCGATATGGCGGCTGTCCAGCACCTGCCCCTTCTTCCGGTTCAGCGGGAATGGATTTTCAAAGCAGATGCCCGTCAGACGTGCCGGCAATGCCGCGCCCGGATCTTTCCTGACGGCGAGCGCGGTCTGCAATGCAGCCTCCAGGGCAGCCGTGCCGGGCAGAATGGAAACCCCTTCTATTCGATGGTCGCATAGAAATGCGAAGACCTCCCTGTTGAGATCGGCAGTCCGGATTTGCGGAACGACGGAGGGCTCCGCCCAAGGGCTGCCACCAGCCTGACGCAGGCGATCCTGGGCCTGGACATCAGCCTCGTGCCAGAATTGCTTGCGTTGCCAGCCGGTGACGGGAAGGCTGCTGATCTTTCCAGCCGGCGCCACGCGCTGCCAGTTGAGCGGTCCGCCGCTCACATAGACACGGGTCAGTGCGTTGCGAATTGCCAGTTGCTGGTCGTCATCCCCGTCCAACGTCGGGATCACGGTGATGTCATGCGCCTGATCGCTCGCGGTTTTCGCGATGGCCGCGTGCAATATCGGCCTGGGACCTATTTCGATGCAATGGGTTGCGCCCAGGTCGAAAGCGGTCTCGAGCGCTTCGTGAAAGCGCACTGGTTCACGTACGTTTTTCAGCCAGTACGCCGCCCCCATGCAATCCTCGCCCTGGCGCGAAATAGGCTTTGCCGTGACGCTGGACACAAGCGGGATGGCCGGAGGTACGGGATCAAGTCCCTCGAGCCGTGCCTGAAGCAGGGCCAGGATCGGATCCATGTCGGCACTATGATAGGCGATGTCGACGGGCAGGCGGCGGAACGGCACTTTGCGGCAATCCAGATCTCCTTCCGCTTGCGAAAGCGCGCTCTCCGGCCCGGCAAATGCAACGGACCGACGGGCGTTGAAGGCGGCAATTTCCAGCCCCGGAACGCCGGCGCAGAGCGCCCGCGCCTCCTCCCCGCCGGTCGCGGCAACCAGCATTGCGCCTCCGCCAGCCCGCTGGTCCTGCAATTCGGAACGGGCCCAGCAGACGGAGACGGCCTGATCCAGTGGCAGATGCCCGGCGCAATAGGCTGCTGCGACCTCACCCGCGGAATGGCCGAGACAGATATCGGGATCGAGTCCGTACGCGGAAAGTACCCGTACCAGTCCGACCTGAAGGGCGAAATTCAGTGGCTGCGCGACACGGCACCGCAGGGGGGCGGGATCTTGCCGTCCGGTCATCGCCTCGATGAGCGAGAAATCGACCAAAGAATGAAAAGCTGCGTCAAGTTCTTCCACGGACTCGCGGAAGACAGGTTCCGACGCCCATAAAGACCGCCCCATTCCGGACCATTGCGCCCCCATGCCGGAAAAGACGAATAGCGCACGCGGGACGCCGTCGGTGCTGTTCCTGCCCTGGAGCCCGTCCCCGGTTTCCATCGCGGTGCGAATTTGCGCGGCGATCGAAGCCGGCGCCTGATTCCGGTCTACCCAGATTGCGCTGCGAAATGGCCGGTGACCGCGCCGCCTGACGAGCGTGTACTGCAGGTCCACGAGCGGGACGCCGGCTTCGACCTGCTCCGACAAGGGGACCAGCCAGCCGGACAGCGCTTCGGCCGATTGGGCGGAAAGCGGCAGCATCACCGATCCGCTTTCCGCCGGAGCGCTCTCCGGCGGCCCGGCTGGATCGGGCGGCGGGCCGAGGATCACATGGGCGTTGCTTCCGCCATATCCAAAAGCATTCACTGCTACCCAAGGCGACTTCAAAGGCTCCGGATCACGCAAGAGCCGCAGATTGAGCGCCTCGAACGGGATATCCGAATTGGGATATCCGACCAGCAAATGGGGCGGAATGCGACCCGATTGCAGGATCAGCAACGCCTTGATCACCCCGGCAATGCCCGCGGCAGCCTCCAGATGTCCGATATTGGCCTTTACCGAGCCGATCGGAAGCGCCTCGCCCCGCGCGACCCTGCCATAGACGGATCCGATCGATCGTGCCTCGATACGGTCTCCTTGCATGGTGCCGGTTCCATGAGCCTCGACATAGCCAATGTCGTTTGGCGTCAGACCCGATGTCGCCAGAACCTGGCGCATCAAGTCCGCTTGTGCCTGGCCGTTCGGCAACGATATGCCGGCGGTGCGTCCGTCATGCCCGGTGCCGATCGCTTCGATGACGGCCCAGATACGGTCGTTGTCGGCGCAGGCGTCCGCAAGCGGCTTCAGCACCAGCATGCCGCAGCCCTCGCCCCTGCCATAGCCGTCGGCGAGGTTTGAAAATGGTTTCGAGCGGCCGTCCACGGCGAGCAATCCGGCCGCCGACATCGCTATCTGATATTCGGGACGGAGCATGAAGCTGACCCCCCCGGCAAGAGCCATGCGACAGGCGCCGGCCTGAAGGTCGCGGACAGCGGCGGCGAGAGCGGTGAGGCTAGATGCGCACGCTGTGTCGACCGTGAAGCTCGGGCCACGCAAATCAAGCGCGTAGGACAGCCGGTTCGCGAGCATCGTCAGCGTCGACCCGGCGGCCGAGAACCGCCCCAGCGCACCTCGCGCCGGGGCGGAAAACTGGTTCAAAAGGTGATCCGTCGTGAAGCCGCCGACATAGACGCCGACAGCCTCGCCCGAAAGCTCGTACGGGTCTATCGCTGCCTGTTCCAGCGCTTCCCAGGCCACTTCGAGGACAAGCCGCTGCTGCGGGTCCAGAAAAGCAATTTCGTCGGTGGAAAGGGCGAATACATCCGGGTCGAAGCTACGATAGTCATAGTCAAGAAACGAGCCGCGTCCGGTAGGCGTCTTGCCTGCGGCCATGTCCTTGGTAACATATCCGGCTTTCGACCAGCGATCCGCCGGAACATCGCCGCAAAAACTATCTGCGGCCAGAAGTTGCTCGAAGAACTCGAATGACGATTTCGCATTACCGGGGAACCGCCCCTGAAATCCAATGATCGCGATCCGCGACATCGTGTCAGAAACGACGGATCGAGAAACTCATCGCCCGACCCTAGATAGCGCCTACGTCACGAGCAACACGGAAAGACGTTCTCATCCTCGGGGACGGCCCTGCGCGAGAACGGTATGCGACCGCTTCCGAGCAGCAATAAGTGTCCGGGGACGCCAGGCGGCCCCGGAGAACCGCAGAGAATCGGCGTTCATTCTTGACGCTGGTGACCCCTACGGGAATCGAACCCGTGTTTCAGCCGTGAAAGGGCCGCGTCCTAACCGCTAGACGAAGGGGCCGTGAGGCGAGCCGCGACTTAGGGGCTGGCTCGGCAGGGGTCAAGCATCCGCCCAGGCGGCGTCGTCGAGGTGGAGCTCGGCCGCGTCGCCGCCATTATAATCGTCGCGCTTGATCTTGCCGGCCAGCCAGAGCCTGCGGTGGGGCGGGGCGGCGAGCAAGGCCTCGCCCAAGGGGCTGTCGGCCATTCGGAAGGCGATCGCCTTGACCCGGCGGCCGTCCTCGCCGGCGGCGATGACCCGCAAATGGCCGTTGCCGACCACGTCCGCCTTGACGATGCCGACCGGCCCCGCGGCGACGCGGGGCCCCGGCCAGCCCGCGCCATAGGGCCCGCCCGCCTCGATCGCCGCGCAATAAGCGCCCGAGACGCCGCCCGGCGCGAGCAAGGCGTCGAGAAGCAAGGCGCGGTCGTCGCGGCTGCGGGTGACGTCGGCCGCAAGGCGCTCGTCGAGGAAATCGGAAAGTGCGGCTAAAGTGTCGCCCGCGACGGTGAGCCCGGCGGCCATTGCGTGGCCGCCGCCGGCGACGAGCAGGCCCTCGTCCTTGGCGGCGAGGATGGCGGCGCCGAGGTCGACGCCCGAGATCGAGCGGCCCGAGCCCTTGCCGAGCCCGTCCTCGCCGAGCGCGACGACGATGGCGGGGCGGTGCAGCTTTTCCTTGAGGCGCCCGGCGACGATGCCGATCACGCCCGGATGCCAGCCCGGCGCGGCGACCAGCACCACGGCGCGATTACCCTGCGCGGCGGCGAGCGTCTCGGCGGCCTCGCAGACCTCGGCCTCGATCGCACGGCGCTCCTCGTTGAGCCGGTCGAGCTCGGCGGCGATCGCGCGGGCCTCTTCCGGGTCCTCGGTGGTCAGCAGCCGCACGCCGAGATCGGACTTGCCGACGCGGCCGCCGGCGTTGATCCGGGGCCCGAGCGCGAAGCCGAGGTCGCGGCATTCGGGCGCGCGGGAAAGGCGGGCGGCGTCGGCCAGAGCGGCAAGGCCGGTGTTGCGGCGGCCGGCCATCACCTTGAGCCCCTGCGTCACGAAGGCGCGGTTGAGGCCCCTGAGCTGCGCCACGTCGGCGACCGTGCCGAGCGCGACCAGGTCCAGCAGCTCGATCAGCCGGGGCTCGCTCCGGCCAGCAAAATGGCCCCGTTCGCGCAACATCCGCAGCAGAGCGGCGCCGAGCAGGAACGCCATCCCCACCGCGGCCATGTGGCCGTGCGCGGCACCCTCGACACTTTCGTCGAGCCGGTTCGGATTGACGATCGCAAAGCCGTCCGGAAGGCTGCTCGCGCATTTGTGATGGTCGACGACGATGACGTCGACGCCCGCCGCTTTGGCCATGGCCAGCGCCTCGAACGCCTGCGCGCCGCAATCGACGGTTACGATCAGCCCCGCTCCGCCTTGGGCGATGCGGACCAGCGCCTCGCCCGACGGGCCGTAGCCCTCCATCAGCCGGTCGGGGATATAGGCCTTGGCGGCGAGACCGAGCGCGCGCAGCAGGCGGATCAGCAGGGCCGCCGAGGTGGCGCCGTCGACGTCATAGTCGCCGAAGATGGTGACGGCCTCGCCGGCCTCGACCGCGTCGGCGAGCCGCCCCGCCGCCTTGTCCATGTCGCGGAAGACGCAAGGGTCGGGCATGAAGTCGCGCAAGGTCGGGTGGCGGTTGCGCTCCAGCTCCGCGCGGGTCACGCCGCGCGCGAGAAGGAGCTGGTCGACGAGGTCGTCGGGCTGGAAGCCCGCATCCCTGTCGTCCGCCGCCAGCCCGCGCCAGCGCCAGGGCTGGCCGAGGATCGAGCGGCTCACGCCGCAGACGAAGGACGGGCTGGTCAGCATCGCCGAACCCTAGGCTCCGGCGGGGCAAAAGGGAATCGGGCCGGGATATTCCCTGTGGAAAAGCCCGCCGAAGCTCAGAAGCCGTAGCTCACCGCCAGCGGCAGGCGCAGGGCGCCGGCCGGGATGGTGAGCTTGACGACGTCGAAGGTCGGCTGGCCGCGCAGCCGGTCGCCATTGGCCATGGCCCAGCCGTCGGCCGGCTGGCCGCGCGTGCCCATGTCGAACTGGTTGTTGCCATTGGAATCGTGCCAGATGGTGATGGCATAGTCGCCGGGCGGAACGTCGCCGAGGTCGACGCTGAGGCTGCCCGCTTGCGGCGCGGCGACGACCCTCCCGCCGATGCGGGCGGGGCCCAGGAACTGCTCGCGGGTCTGGACCTGGACGTAGAGCGTGCCGCCGGCGCGCAGGCCGGTGAGATCGACCGTGACCGGCCCGGCGCTGGCGGCGACGGGAAAAGCGAGCGCCAGAGCGGCGGCGGCGAAATGCGGAAGGCGGGTCATGTCATCTCTCCATCGAATCGGAGAGAACTCTATAATACAAAGTACTCCTTGACGCAACAGCTCACGTCATTCCGGCGCAAGCTGGAATCTCTCTTCTCCCTCTCCAAGGCCTCGGGAAAGGCAGTGGGATTCCAGCTTGCGCTGGAATGACGGGCCTGCGTTCGCGTGAGCTCCGTTCAGCCGTCGAAGCCGCCCGGCTCGTGATCGGGCCGGTGCTCGCCCTTGACCCAGCGCACCGTCCCGGTCGACGCGCGCATCACCACGGATTCGGTGGTGATGCAGGTCCGCCGCCGCTTCACGCCGTCGAGCAGCGAACCGTCGGTGACCCCGGTCGCGGCGAAGATGACGTCGCCTTTGGCGAGATCGTGGAGCTGGTAGATGCGGTCGAGATCCTCGACCCCCCAGCGGCGGGCGCGGCCGCGCTCATCGTCGTTGCGGAAGAGGAGCCGGCCCTGGAACTGGCCGCCCACGCAGCGCAAGGCGGCGGCGGCGAGCACGCCCTCCGGCGCGCCGCCCGAACCCATATAAAGGTCGATACTGGTGTCGGGATCGGTGACCGCGATTACGCCCGCGACGTCGCCGTCGGGGATGAGCTGGATACCGCAGCCCAGGGCGCGCAATTCGGCGATCAGTTTCTCGTGGCGCGGCCGGTCGAGCACGCAGGTGATGATCTCGTCCGGTGCGACGCCCTTGGCGGCGGCGACGGCGCGGACATTATCGGTCGCGCTCCTGGCGAGGTCGATCACGCCATCCGGATAGCCCGGCCCGATGGCGAGCTTGTCCATGTAGACGTCGGGCGCGTTGAGCAGGCAGCCCTGCTCGGCGATGGCGAGCACGGCGAGCGCATTGGGGCCGGCCTTGGCGGTGATCGTCGTGCCCTCGAGCGGATCGAGCGCGATGTCGATGCGCGGGCCGGAGCCTTGCGAGGCCCCGACTCGCTCGCCGATGAACAGCATCGGCGCCTCGTCGCGCTCGCCCTCGCCGATCACCACCGTGCCGTCGATGTCGAGCGTGTTCAAGGCCGCGCGCATCGCCTCGACCGCGGCATGATCGGCGGCCTTCTCGTCGCCGCGGCCGATCAGCTTGGACGCCGCCACCGCCGCCGCCTCGGTCACGCGGACCATTTCCAGCACCAGCACGCGATCGAGAACTTGGCTTGCCTTGACCATCTTTTGTGTCATCCTCCTGCCCGAACGGGGGCGTTCACGGGCGGAAGTAAGCGAGGCCCATGACAAAGTCGAGAACGCTCCCGGCGCTCCTCCTGCTCGCCATCGCCTGGCCGGCGGCGGCGCTCGGCCAGGGCACGGCAATCTCCGATGCGCTGGCCGATCCCGCCCGCGAGGCGCCGCCGCTGCCCCAGCCGGGCACCGAAGCGACGCCGACTATCGTCACCGCCGACGAGGCCTTGGCGATGAGCCGCAGCCAGATCCGCGAGATGGTCGCCCAGGCCTGCCCGCCCGGAGCGACGGACAGCGACGTGATCGTCTGCGGCCGCCGCGCCGCCCGCTCGCTTTATCGCCTGCCCTTGCCGGTCCCGCCGACGCCCGGCACGGGCGAGCGCGCGGGCGGGGAGCAGCTCGCCGCCATGGAGGCGGGCAGCACGCGCTGCTCGGCGGTCGGCCGCGACCAGCAATGCGGCGGCGGCTTCGACGTCTTCGCCATCGGCTTCGCAGTTGTGCGCGGCATCGCCCAGGCGCTCGCCAACCGCGACTGAGCGGGCCCCGGCGGGATCCTGGAGCTGGATTGCAGTCCCATTGACCCACTTTCGTCATGCCGGACTCGATCCGGCATCCACCTTCTCGGCCCATGTCGCGGGAAGAAGGCGGACCCCGGGTCAGGCCCGGGGTGACGATTCAAATATACCGGCCTAGCGTACCAGCACCTGCAGCGACGGCGTGGCCCGGCCGAGGCTGGCCGGATCATAAGCGACGGTGACGGAACCGAGCTCGGCCTCGCGGTTGCGCAGGCTGTATTCGGCCGTGCAGCGCCCGGCACGCACCCTCGTGGCGAGCCGCACCGCCCTGCTGTCGCCGCTGCGGAAGCGGACGTCGGCGCTGGCCAACCGTAAGTCGCCGCCGTCGACGCAGAACTTGATCTCGCGCGGGGCGACGGTGGTCCTGACCTCGAACGTCTGGCTGGAGCTGCCGGCGGCGAGCGTGCGCGTGCCGACGCCGAGCCAGGCCCCCTCGCGCTGCGCGCCCGCGGGCGCCGCCACTGCGATTGTCCCCATCGCGGCCAGGCAGGCCGCCTTGACGATCCTCATACCCTTATCTCCCCCATGTCGTCGCACGCGGACGAGGCCCGGCCCGCTGAGGGAGAATAGCATAAGCTGGCGGGGGTGGAAAAGCCGGGCGGGGCATCGCGCCGGAGGTCGGGGCCTGCGCCAGCCCATTCGCGCGTCGTTCAGTTGCTAGCGCGGCAGTTCCTTGCCCAAAATCAGGTCAAATCCTTGACCAACCTCAACCTGCACAATCCGGGTTAGGAGGTACCTTCGGTGCAGGAGGCCGCGAAGCTCGTCCACTTGGTCTGCTGTTACCCTTGGGCCGACTAGGACGGAAGAAAGCTCCATTGGATGGAACCCCACATCCTCGAAAGGGTCATCGGGCAGTCGCCCATCGCCGCTTGCGATCCTCCATTCACGTTCCAAACCCCAGTGAGAGTGCTTAACAAACACCATCTTTTGAAGGATGTCTGCGCCATCGTAAGTCTGTAGCCCGGACATTTGATCGACGAAGAAGTCCTCGTCGTAAAGTAAGGGAGGCTCGTCGAGATAGAGGACCTTTTTCGCAACTGAATATGGGCTGTCGAGCACCGGTATAGAGCAAAACTCGAGTACGACGCTTCGGCCTGAATCGCCGTAATGTCCCCAAAGGCTCGTGCTTAGCGGGTCTTCTGAAAGGCAGAGGATTTTGGTCCGAGCTACAAGCTCTCGAATTTCTTTGAAGAACCGAGGCAGACTTTTTTTACCCCGCCTGATCCCCTCCAGCACGGCATCAGCCATAGCCTCGAAGTAAGCCTCCTTCCCCATCGCGACGAAGGCAGGCGCTCCCCATTTATGTAGGATTCCCAGTGAGTTCTCCGGACGGAAGTGCTCAGGTTTATTTGCAAATTCCCAGAGTCGTTCCAGAATTCGGGGTTGGAGAGCCTCCTCGTTCTCGATTGTTCTTAAGTCAAACTGACTGTCATAAAGGTCATTGAAGAGGGTGGGGCGGGACCACCGGAGCTGACCGGTCTCCAGAACGATCTTGGCCGTCGCCAATGAGCAGTACTTGAACAGGTGCTTGTCAGGACCGGCGAGGTCAAACTCAATCATCGGATCAGCTCCAAGTGCTCGAACGCGGCACATAGGAGGCCCTTTCGCCTCTCGCTCTCGAAGTCTAGATAGCCAACCAAACAAGGAACCCAAATGGCCGACACCACCGACACCACCGACACCAAGGACAGCGAGGCCGCGCCCGCTTTCCCGACGCCCACGCTCGAGGACATGCAGCATTGGACCTGGGTGATGGGCCGGGCGCAGCAGCTGATGATGGAGCATCTTGCGCAAGCGGTGGGCGAGGCCGCGGAGACGGCGCCCGCGCAGGCGGAGAAGGTGGCGGCGAGCTGGCCCGGCATGAGCCTGTTCGGGGATCCGGCCAAATTGATGGAGGCGCAGGCGCGGATGTGGGGCGAGGGGCTCGATATCTGGCGCCGCGCGCTGAGCCCGGCGGGCGCGGACGGCGGTGAGAAGAGCGCGCTTGCCGAGAAGGCCGACAGGGACCGGCGCTTCGCCGCGCCCGAATGGCGGGACAATCCTTTGTTCGACACGATCCGCCAGACCTATTTGCTGGTCTCCGAGCGGCTGCTCGGCTCGGTCGACGCGATCGAGGGCGTCGACGCGGCGACGCGCGAGAAGATGCGGTTCATGACCAGGGCGTTCGTCGACGCGATGAGCCCGAGCAATTTCGCGCTCACCAACCCGCAGGTGCTCGAAAAAGCGGTGGAGACCAAAGGCGAGAGCCTGCTCCACGGCCTCGAGCATATGCTCAAGGACCTGGAGAAGGGCCAGCTCACCCACGTCCAGCCGGGCGCGTTCGAGGTCGGCCGCAACATCGCGACGACGCCGGGCAAGGTGGTCAAGCAGACCGCGATGTACCAGCTCATCCAATATGCGCCGGCGACGAAGCGGGTGCTCGAGACGCCGCTGATCATCTTCCCGCCCTGGATCAACCGCTTCTATATCCTCGATCTCAATCCCGACAAAAGCTTCATCAAATGGGCGGTGGACCAAGGGCTCACCGTCTTCGTCGTGTCCTGGAAGTCGGCCGACGAAAGCATGAAGGACGTCCGGCTCGACGATTATGCCTTGGCCCAGGCCGAAACGATCGACGCGGTGCGCGACACGCTCGGCGTCGAGGCCGTGCATGCCATCGGCTATTGCGTCGCCGGGACGATGCTGGCGGCGACGCTGGCGCTGCTCGAGGCGCGGGGCGACGGGGGCAAGGTCGCCAGCGCCACCTTCTTCACCGCGCAGGTGGATTTTTCGGAGAGCGGCGATCTCAAGCTGTTCATCGGCGACGAGCAGATGGAGCTGATCCGCCAGCTTTCCGCCGACAAGGGCTATCTCGACGGGCGCTACATGGCGGCGACCTTCAACCTGCTGCGCGGCCGCGACCTGATCTGGAGCTACGTCACCAACAATTATCTGCTCGGCCAGGATTATCCGCAATTCGACCTGCTCCACTGGAATTCGGACACGACCAATTTGCCGGCGGACTGGCACCGCGCCTACCTCCAGCAGCTCTACCGCGAGAACAAATTGGTCCAGCCGGGCGGGATCAAGGTCGACGGCGTGCCGATCGACCTCAGGACGGTGAAGACCCCCACCTACGTCCAGGCCGGCCGCGAGGACCATATCGCGCCGCCGCAGAGCGTCTGGAAGATCACCCACCATTTCACCGGGCCGATGCGCTTCGTGCTGGCGGGCTCGGGGCATATCGCCGGGGTGGTCAATCCGCCGGCGGCGCAGAAATACCAATATTGGACCAACGAGGCCAAGGCAGACACGCTCGAGCAGTTCATCGCCGGCGCGACCGAGACCAAGGGCAGCTGGTGGCCCGACTGGATCGGCTGGATCCGCGGCATCTCCGGGGACGAGGTGGCGGCCACGGGCGCGCGGGTGCCCGGCAAGGGGCGGCTGAAGGCGATCGAGGACGCGCCGGGAAGCTATGTGAAGGCGCGATGAGCGTCGTGCTCGCTCTGGCGCTGGCGGCCGCGCCGGCCACCGGCTGCGCCGGTCCGCGGCCGGGCTGGCTGGCGCCGACCATCCAGGCTCGGAGCGTGAGCCTCAACCGCATCAGCTTTCGGGCGCGCGACCAGCTCCTTTGGAACGGGGTGCCGATCACACGGCAAATCCTGCGCCAATATCTCGATGTGGTCGCGACCATCGAGCCGCTGCCGCTGACCATCGTCGTGCCCGGGGACGATGTCGACTGCGCATTGCTCGAGACCGTCCGCGACGAGATCGAGGCCGCTTTGCCTTGCGCCGCCCGGGTTTGCGGCGACGGGGCCGGGGCGTGGAGGGAAGAGGATCTCCTGCCGCCGCCACCGCCACCCGTGATACGGCGGCGGATCCGCACTCCCCACCGCTAAGCCTCTGGAATCGCTCGCGCGTTGCGATTATGTTGCAGCGCACAAAAAAGTCCTTGAAATCCCGATTCCGCGCTCCTATTTGTTGCATCGCAGCATAGGAGCGAGAACATGGCTGATCAGGCCGTCGAGACCAAAGTGAACGAAACCAGGGCGGACACGCCGCGCATTGCGGACGCCGTCAAGGCGCCCGTCGCCGAGGCCGCGAAGGCCGAGCCTGCCAAGGCCGAGCCGGTCAAGCCCGCCGAGCCCAAGCCGGCGGCGCCGGTCAAGGCCGCCGCCAAGCCGACCCCGCGCGCCAAGCCGGCCCGCAAGCCGGCTACCGCGCGCAAAGCCAAAGCGAAGGCCAAGCCGGCCCGCGCCGCCGCCAAGGCCGCCCGGATCGCTAAGCCGGCGATTGTCGCAGCCAAGATCGCCAAGATCACCAAGAAGCCGGCCCGCGCCGGCGTCAAAGCCATCAAGACAGGAGTGAAGACCATGAACAAGCAGACCCAGAAGGCCGCCGACGCCGGCTTCGCCGCCGCCGAGCAGATCAAGACCGTCGTGAGCCAGGCCAATGACCGCGCCAAGACCGCGATGGAGAAGAGCGCCAAGGTGATCGAGGAGCTGGCCGAGCTCGGTCGCGGCAACGTCGAGGCGATCGTCGCCTCCTCGAAGGTCGCCGCCAAGGGCGTCGAGGGCCTCAGCCAGGACGCGGCCAATTACAGCCGCAAGAGCTTCGAGGACGCCTCGGCGGCCTTCAAGAGCTTCGCGGAAGTCAAGTCGGCGACCGACCTCTTCAAGCTTCAGGGCGATTTCGCCCGCAGCGCGTTCGATGCCGCCGTCGCCCAGAGCGCCCGCGTGTCGGAGACCGTGCTGAAGCTGGCCGGCGACGTCGCCGAGCCGCTGACCAGCCGCTACACCGTGGCGGCCGAGCGTGTGAAGACCCTCGCAGCGTAACAGCAGGGTCCTAACCAGTAGAGAGGGCGGCCGCTCCCAGTTGGAGCGGCCGCCCTTTTTATTCCTCCCCGGGACGGGGAGGGGGACCAGCCGGAGGCTGGCGGAGGGGGTTTCGCGACGGCCCGCCCCCTCCACCACGCGCTATGCGCGCGCTCCCCCTCCCCGTCCCGGGGAGGATTACTCACCCCTTGCCCGTTGCGGCCACCATGCCATATTTATGGCGTTGAGAGGCGTATGAGCGAGTCAGTGATCAGAGCGAATTCGGACGACCGGCCGCCGGGCGATGACGAGGGTACGGGCCTCGGCGTCGCCACGCGCACGCGCACCCGCACCAAATCGCCCTCGCCCTACAAGGTGCTGATGCTCAACGACGATTACACGCCGATGGAGTTCGTCGTCCACGTCCTCCAGAGCTTCTTCAAGATGTCGATCGAGGACGCGACCCGGGTGATGCTCCACGTCCATCAGCGCGGCGTCGGCGTCTGCGGCATCTTCCCCTATGAGGTCGCCGAAACCAAGGTCGCCCAGGTGATGGATTTCGCCCGGGCGAACGAGCATCCGCTGCAGTGCACGCTCGAAAAGGCGTGATCCTTCCGGGGTCCCACGCCCCCACCCGTTCGGGCTGAGCTTGTCGAAGCCCTTCACTTTCTTACTGCGAAAAGAAAGACAGCCGTTCGACAGGCTCAGGGCGAACGGAGTGGTTGGCTCATCTTCCCCGCCTACTTGGCGGGAGGCAGCCAGCCGGGCTCCAGGCATGAGCGGTCGACGAAGCTGGATTCGCCGGCCAGGCGCGCTTCGTCGAGGAGGCGCAGCTGGCTGCCGCCTTCGCGCTCGATGATCCCGTCCTCGACCAAGGCGCGCATCATCCGGTTGACGTGGACAGCGGTGAGGCCGGTGGCGTCGCCGATATCCTCCTGGGTGAGCGGCAGCTGGATGGCGTCGCGCTCGGCGAGGCCGAGCCGGCGCATGCGCGCGAAAATCTCGCAGATCAGGGAGCCGACCCGCGCCCGCGCCGAGGTCCGGCCGATCGAGGCGAGCCGGTCGGCGAGCGCGACGCGCTCGGCCACCGAGAGGGCCAGGATCAGCGCGCCGAGCCGCGGATGATCGCCGATCATGGCGGCGAGCCGCTCCCGGCTGAACGGGCGCAGCGCCGCATCCGTGACCGCGGTCACCGTCTCCGGCGAATCGGCGAAGGCGAGCAGGGGCATGCCCAATATGTCGCCCTGGAAATGGAAGCGCATGATCTGGCGGCTGCCATTGCCGAGCACGACGCTCGAATGGAGCCAGCCCGAGCGGACGATGAACATGTCGCGCGAGGCTTCGTTCTCGCGGATGATCACGGCGCCGCGCCGGCAGGCGCGGTCGTCATCCTCAAGCCGCGACAGCGCGAGATGCTCGGCTTCGGACAAACGCACATACTCGCTGAGACGCTCAGCTAGACAACTTCCCCCCAATGCGTGACCTTCCCCCGGATATCCGTCTGATTTGGCAGGAAACTTAGGGTGCGATTCGCGCGTCCGCCCTGATCGAAATCAAGAAGACACTCGCCCGTAACGTTTTTCCGTCGGGCTTGTGGCCCGCGCTTGCGCCGGAGCGGGGATGGCGTAAGACGACCCGCAATGGACAGGATCATCATCCGCGGCGGCAAGCCGCTGCACGGCAGAATCCCCATTTCCGGCGCCAAGAACGCCGCGCTGACCTTGATGCCCTGTGCGCTGCTGACCGACGAGCCGCTGACGCTGAGGAACCTGCCGCGGCTCGCCGACGTCGACAGCTTCGGCCATCTCTTGAACGAGCTTGGCGTCTCGACCGCGGTCGAAGGCTCGCGCAAGGGCGAGTTCGGGCGGGTGATGACCTTCCGCGCCGCCAACATCGCCTCGACCGTCGCGCCCTACGACATCGTCCGCAAGATGCGCGCCTCGATCCTGGTGCTCGGGCCCCTGCTCGCCCGCGCCGGCGAGGCGACGGTCTCGCTGCCCGGCGGCTGCGCGATCGGCAACCGGCCGATCGACCTGCATTTGAAGGCGCTGCAGGCGCTCGGCGCCGAGATCGAGATCGCAGCCGGCTATGTGCGGGCGACCGCGCCGGATGGCGGCCTCGCCGGCGGCACGATCAGCTTCCCGACCGTCTCGGTCGGCGCCACCGAAAATGCGCTGATGGCCGCCGTCCTCGCCAAAGGCACGACGGTGATCGAAAATGCCGCGCGCGAGCCCGAGATCACCGACCTTGCCCACTGCCTGATCGCGATGGGGGCGGAGATCGAGGGCCTGAAAAGCGACACGCTCACCATCCACGGCAAGGACCGGCTGCACGGCGCCACCCATGCGGTGATGCCCGACCGGATCGAGGCCGGCTCCTATGCCTGCGCGGCGATGATCACCGGCGGCTCGATCGAGCTGGCCGGCGCGCGCGAGGACCAGATGCACGCCATCCTCTCCGGGCTGGCCGATGCCGGCGCGCAGATCGAGCGCGGCAAGAATTCGATCAAGGTCGGCGCCAATGGCGGGATCAAGCCCTTGTCGCTGTCGACCGCGCCTTACCCCGCTTTCCCGACCGACATGCAGGCGCAGTTCATGGCGATGCTGGCTCTGGCCGGCGGCACCAGCCTCTTGACCGAGACGATCTTCGAGAATCGCTACATGCACGTGCCCGAGCTCAGCCGGATGGGCGCGGACATCGAGGTCCGGGGCCGCTCCGCCGTGGTCCGCGGCGTCGGCGGCCTCATTGGCGCGCCGGTCATGGCGACCGATTTGCGCGCCTCGATGAGCCTGGTCCTGGCCGGCCTCGCGGCCGAGGGCGAAACCCAGGTCAACCGCGTCTACCATCTCGACCGCGGCTATGAGCGGCTCGAGGAGAAATTGCAGGCGGTCGGCGCGGACATCGAGCGGGTGAGCGACGGCTAGGCTAGAGGTGGATCGTCACCCCGGCATGACGAATGTGGGGCCGGCGTGACCTTCAAGGGCTTCCGTCGCCGCCCCTCTTCGCCCGCATCGCCGCCGCCAGCTTTTCGGCCTGGTCGAGCGCCACGTCGCCGCTGCCGCGGACCTTGTCCCATTCGATCGCGAAACTGCCGGGATCGGCGCGGTCGACGACGACGGGGAGCTGCTGGCCCGGGCTCGGCCACAAGGAGGTCTTGACCAGGCCGCCGAACTGGACCGCCCGCGGCGCGATCCCCTCGGCCGAGAGGATGCCGGTGATCCGGGTCATATGCCAGGCCGAGCCGCGGTCGGGCATGGCGGCGGCGGTGACGAGCAGGGTGCCGGGCACGGGATCGGCCATCGACTTGACCACCGTGGCGGCATTGCCGCCGGCGCGCATCACCCGGATCAGCACCAGGGCGACGACCAGGATGAGGACCCCAACCAGCACGAGCTGGGTGAGTATCGAGCCCATCATCGAGGATGCCATAACGCCTCGCTGCGTTTCGTTGGAGCGGCGTGCCTAGCACGTTCGGCCATCGCCGTCATTCCAGCGAAAGCTGGAATCTCCCTGCCTTTGCGGCGGCCGGAAGGGAGAAGTGGGATTCCAGCTTTCGCTGGAATGACGGGATCAATCCTGGAGCGTCTTGGCGAAGCGGTAGCTGGTGCGTTCGTAGCCGAGCCGCTCGTAGAAAGCGTGGGCGCGCAGGCGTTTGACGTTGCTGGTCACCTCGATAAGGCCGCAGCCCCGCGCCGCGAGGCCTTTCTCCGCTTCGGCGACGAGCGCGGTGCCGATGCCCTGGCCGCGCAAGCCGTCGGCGACGACCATCATCGTGATCCGGCCGACTGGGCGCGGGCGGTGGAGCACCAGCGTGACGTAGGTGGTGAGCACGCCCGCAATCCCGCCCCGCTCCGCCACCAGAGCGAGCGCGCCGGCCTTCTTCAGCGCCGCGAGACGCCGCTTCACCTCGGCCGCGCTGACCTCGTAGCCGAGCGCGACGATCAGCGGGGCGATCGCCTCGGCATCCTTCGGCCTCGCCTCGCGGACCGAGAGCTTCGGTTCGGGCTTCGGCGGCGGCGCGGGCTTCGCTCGCGGCTTCGCTTTGGTCCTGCCGACGGAGCTTTTCCAGGCCGAGGCGGCGTCTCCGCGCAGGAAGCGTTCGATCTCCTCCGGCGTCGCGGTGAGACCCGTCTTGCCGAAGCCGAAGACCTCGCGGCCGGTCTTCGCATCCTTCAGCCCGAACTTGCCATGATCGCCCTTGCCGGGGGTGCGGACGCGCGACGCGACCAGCTTGCAGCTGCGATTCTGGGCCAGCTCGCGCAAGGCGTCCGCCTCGGCGCTCATGTGAGGGCCTCGACGCTGTGGATGAGGAGGCCGACCAGGCCGCCGACCAGGGTGCCGTTGATGCGGATATATTGGAGGTCGCGGCCGACCGCGCCTTCGAGCCGGTCGGAGACGGTGCCGGCGTCCCAGCCGCGCACCGTCTCGGAAACCAGCTTGACGATGCCGTCGCCATAAGAGGCGACGAGGCCGACCGTGGCGCGGCGGGCGAACTGGTTGATCGCGGTCTTGAGCCGAGGCTCGGCCTGCAGCGTCTCGCCGAGCTGGCGCAGCGCCTCGCCGAACTTGCCGGCGAGCGCCGCGTCGGGGTCGCGCGCGCCCTTGAGCAGCCCGGCGCGGCCTTTCTCCCAGAGGCCGTCGAGCCAGGCGGACACCGCCTCATTCTCGATCATCTCGCTTTTCCAGGCCTCGACCCTGGCCCGGGTCTCGGCATCGTTCTGAAGGCGGTGGGCGAGGCTGGCGAGGCCTTCCTCCGCCTTGGCGCGCACCGGATGGTCGGGGTCGACCGCCATGTCGATGCTGAGCTTCCTGAGGCCGTCGACGATGGCGTCGGCGAGCTTCTCGTCGAGCCCGGCCATGCGCAGGATCCAGCCGGCGCGCTGGTGGACCATGGCGCGGATCAAATCCTCGTTGGCGTCGAGGGTGCGGCCGGCCCAGCTCACGACCGCATCGACCATCGGCACGTGCCGCTCTGAGGTGATCGCCGCCTCCAGCGTCTGGCCGAACATGGGGGCGACCTCGACCGCGCGGATGCGCTGGGCGATGGCGGACTTGACCATGCCGCCCAGCCGCTCCTGATCGAGCGATTCCAATATGTCTGCGAGCAGGCGCGAACCGCCCGCGCGCAGCCGGCCCTCGCCGGGCGGCTGCGCGAGGAAGCGGCCGACGGCGCCGGCGACGTCGAGATTGCGCATCCTACGCGCGACGACCGACGGTGTGAGAAAGTTGTCTTTGAGGAAGGAGGCGAGCGCGTCGCCGATCCGGTCCTTGTTCCTGGGCACGATCGCGGTGTGCGGGATGGGCAGGCCGAGCGGGTGGCGGAACAGAGCGGTGACCGCGAACCAGTCGGCGACGCCGCCGACCACGCCGGCCTCGGCGAAGGCGCGCACGAAGCCCCAGGCGGGATGCGCGGCTTCGAGGCCGGCGGCGGCGACGAAGACCGCCGCCATCAAAGCGAGCATCGCGGTCGCCAGCGCCCGCATGCCGCGCGCGCCGTTGCGTGCGCCATATTGGGCCGGGGCCGGGCGGCCGGGACGCATCTGGTCGGGCCGGGTCATGCCGGTTGAATAACCGGCCGCCGGACTGGTTCAAACCGGCGGACGATTATTCCGCCGGCTCGGGGGCCGGCTGGAGGCCGTGATCCTGCTTGCCCTTATAGGTGATGAGCCGCTTGAACTTGGGCGCCAGCCATTTCTCGAAGCTGTCGGCCAGGCTGAACGAGGCGGGCACGATCACCAGGGTAAGGACGGTCGACAGGAGCAGGCCGCCGATCACGACGATGCCCATCGGCGCGCGCCAGCTGGCATCGCCCTCGAGCGCGAGCGCGGTCGGGAACATGCCGCCGACCATCGCCATCGTGGTCATCACGATCGGCTGGGCGCGCTTGTGGCCCGAATCGGCGATCGCCTCCTGCTTCGGCACGCCCTTGGCCATCTCCTCAATCGCGAAATCGAGCAGCAGGATCGAGTTCTTGGCGACGATGCCGAGCAGCATCAATATGCCGATCAGCACCGGCATCGAAAGCGGGTTGCCGGTGATGATGAGCGCGATCGCCCCGCCCAGCGGCGCAAGCAGCAGCGAGCCCATGTTGACGAACGGCGCCATCAATCTTTTGTAGAGCAGGACCAGGACCGCGAAGACCAGGACGATGCCGGCGAGCACGGCCGTGCCGAAATTGACCAGAAGCTCCTGCTGGAACTTGGCCTCGCCGAACTGCGCGCGCTGCACGCCCTGCGGCAGATTCTGCATGCTCGGCAGCTGGTTGAGGATCGGCAGCCACTGGACGACGCCCGGCGCGAGATCCGAGCTGATCATGATCCGCCGCTCCTGGTTGAAGCGCTGGATGACGGAGGGGCCGGCCCCGAAGGTGAGCCGGGCGACGCTGTTGAGCGGCACCGTCGTGCCGTTGCTGGTCTGCACCGGCATGTTCTCGAGCGTCGAGATGTTGCGGCGCGCGGCCTCATCGACGCGTACCCGGATCGGGATCTGGCGATCGGACAGCGAGAAGCGCGCGCTGACCTGGTCGATCTCGCCCTGGGTGGCGACGCGGATCGCCTGGCTCAACGCCTGGGTGGTGACCCCCAATTCGCTTGCCAGCGGCAGCGGCGTGACCGTGATTTCGGGCCGCCTGAGATCGCCCTCGATGCGCGGCGCGCGGAATTCCGAGCGGCGCCCCATATCGGCGACGACCGCTGACGCCGCCCGGTGCAGCGCGTCGGGATCCGAGCCCGCGAGCATGATCGCCACCGCGCGTCCGCCGCCGCCGTCGCCCCCCTGGCTGCGGAAGAAGACGCGCGCGTCGGGGATGGTGGTGAGCTTGGGCGTCATGTAGCGCTCGAACTCGTAGCTCGCCATCGTCCGGTCGTGCTTCAGCGTCGCCCAGATCGTCGCATTGCCGACCCGCACCGCCTCGAACACCTGCTCGACATTGCCTTCGCGCCGAAGCATCGCCGCCGCCCGGGCGGAAACCGCGCGGGTCTGATCGAGCGTCGAGCCCGGCGCCAGCTGGACCGAGGCGCTGACCGTATCCGAATCGACCTGCGGATTGCTGGTGAAGCGCAGCTGCATGAAGCAGAAGATCGTGGCGACGAAGGCGAGGGCGCCGATCCCCACCGTCTTCCAGCGGTTCCTGAGCGACCAGTGGAGAACGCCCATATAGCGGTCCATCAGCCAGCCTTCGCCGTGCCTGGCATGGCCCTTGGCCTTGAGGAAATAGGCCGCGAGCATCGGCGTGATCAGCCGGGCGACCAACAGGCTGATCAAAACGGTGATCACGATCGTGAAGCCGAAGCTCTTGAAATATTGCCCGATCACGCCGGGCATCATGCCGACGGGGAGGAACACGGCGACGATCGAGAAGGTGGTTGCGACCACCGGCAGGCCGATCTCGTCGGCGGCATCGATCGCCGCCTGATAGGCGCTCTTGCCCATGCGCATGTGCCGGACGATATTTTCGATCTCGACGATCGCGTCGTCGACCAGGACGCCCGCCACCAGGCTCAGCGCGAGCAGGGTCACCCCGTTCAGCGAGAAGCCCATCATCTCCATGAACCAGAAGGCCGGGATCGCCGACAGCGGGATGGCGATCGCCGAGATGAGGGTCGCCCGCCAGTCGCGCAGGAAGATGAAGACGCACAGGACGGCAAGCAGCGCGCCCTCAAGCAAGGCGCGCATCGCCGCTTTGTAGCTGTCGCGAGTCTCGTCGACCGAATTGAAACGTTCCTCGAACGTGACCCGGCTATTCTCCCGCGCCATCTTCTCGAGCTCGGCCTTCACCGCCTGGTAGACGGTGACGTCGGAATAGCCCTTGGCCTTCTGGATCTGGAAGCTGACCGCCTGGCGGCCGTTGCTGATCCCGTAGGAGCGTTGCTCGCCATATTGATCGCGCACATTGGCGATCGAGCTCAGCCGGATGGTGCGGCCGTTGCCGACCGGAATCTGGCGCTCGGCGAGTTGCGCGGCGCTCAGCGAATTGCCGACGACGCGGACGGTCTGCTCGGATCCCGCAATCTGGGCGCGGCCGCCGGCGGCATTCTGGTTCAAGGCGCGCAACGCCTGGTTGACCTGGCCCGCGGTGACGCTCTGGGATTGCATGCGCGCGGGATCGAGATCGACGCGGATCTCGCGGTCGACGCCGCCCAGCCGGGTCACCGTGGAAACGCCGGTCACGGCGAGCAGGCGCCGCGCGATGGTGTCGTCGATATACCAGCTCAATTGCTCGACGGTCATCTGCGTGCTGTTCGCCGACATCGTGACGATCGGGCCGCCTTCGACCTCGATGCGCTGGATGAACGGCTCTAATATGCCCTCGGGCAGGTCGCCGCGGATGCGGGCGATCGCGTCGCGCAGATCGTTGACGGCGCGGTCGATCGGCGTGCCGATGTCGAACTGGACCCGGGTCTCGCTGGCGCCTTCGCGCACCGTCGAGTAGATTTCGTCGACGCCGGAGATGCTGCGGATCGCCGCTTCGACGCGGCGGGTGACCTGGGTTTCGAGCTCGGGCGGCGCGGCGCCGGGCTGGCTGATCACGACATAGGCGCCCGGGAAGCTGATGTCGGGCATGTTGTTGACGCTCATCCGGTTGAATGAGACCAACCCGACCAAAGTCAGCATGAAGAAGAGGACGAGGGGGATGACCGGATTGCGGATCGCCCAGCTCGAAATGTTTCTCAGGCCCATAACATCGTCCCGTTCACTACGCCGCCGGCGCGCCGCGGGGCGCCGGCCGAGAGATTAGTTCCTGCGCCGCGCCCGCTCCGGCCGCACGCGCTCGCCCGCATTGAGGAATGCGCCGGCGGATTCGACGATCTGCTCGTTGCCGGCAAGGCCCGACACGATCGGCACGCCGCGATCGGTGACCGTGCCGGTCTGCACGGCGCGCCTGACGACGGCGTTGTTCGGCCCGATCACGAAGACGTAATTGCCCTGATCGTCGGTGAGCACCGCCGATTCGGGCAGCAGCGGCACCCGCATCAGGCTCGAGCGCAGCTGCGCCGAGGCGAAGCCGCCCGGCCGCAAATTCGTATCATAGGGGACCAGCACATAAACGATGCCCTGCCGCGACTGCGGATCGATGATCGGCGAAATCAGCCGGATCGTCCCCTGATAGTTGCGAGTCGAGCCGACCGGAGTCACCGTGACCAGGCCGCCGACCCTGAGCTGGGCGAGATCGGGCTGCGCCAGCCGGGCGAGCAGCTCCATCTCGCCGCGTTCGGCGATGCGGAACAAAGCGGGGCTGCCGGCACCGACGACCTGGCCGGCCTCGACGTTGCGGGCGAGCACCAGGCCCGCGGTCGGCGCGCGGATGCTGAGCCGGCCGATGCGGGCACGGCTGGCACCGAGCGTCGCCTGGGCGACGCGGACGCGGGCCGCCGCGGCGTCGCGGGTGGCGCGCTTGCGGTCGAGATCGGCCTGGCTGATGAAGCCGCGCGAAACCAGGGCCTGGGCGCGGTCGAGCTCGCTCTGCGCGAGCCGCAGGTCGGCGCGCGTCACCTCGATCTGGGCGGCGAGCTGGGCCGCTTCCTGGGTCTGCACCGAGCGGTTGATCACCGCCAGCGTCTGGCCCGCCTGGACATAGTCGCCGGGCTCGACCAGCACGCGCTCGATCTGGCCGCCCTCGCCGGCGACGCCGACCGGCATGTCGCGGCGCGCGGCCAGCGAGCCGGTCGCGGAAATGACCGTGGCGACCTCGGTGCGGCCGGGCACGACCACCGTCACCATCGGCAATTGCTGGCCCTCGGCGCCCTTTGCCGCCGCCGCCGCCTTCTTCTCGGCCGCGCCGCCGCCGCCGCGCCCAAAAGCCATATAGGCGCCGACGGCGACCAGCAGGACGATGACGACCGCGATGATGATCCGCCGCTGCCGCCGCCGCCGCGCCAGAGCCTCCTCGTCGACGACCACGTCGTCGATCGCATCGCGACTCCACTTGCTGGCCTCGTAATTCATCGTCTTCATAGTCCCCACTCGTACCGCGCGGCCAACAGCCGCATGCGCCGCGCTGTGTTAGCCGAATATATCACCTCGAACAAGCCATAATCAGTCATAGCTCGTCCTCCGCTCCCCCCAACGCGGAACCGCGCCTTTACTACCTTAGTTGGGGCATTACCAATGTTGAATGACGGCCGCGGCGCCGTCTGGCGCTGGAGGAGGAAAGCATATGGGTCAGTTTCTCGCCGATCATGGATGGATCTGGTGGATCATCATCGGCCTCGTCGCCGGCGCCATCGCCAAGATGCTGGTGCCCGGGCGCGATCCCGGCGGTTGCCTGATGACCGTCATATTGGGCATAGGCGGCGCCGTCCTTGCCGGCTTCCTGGGCCAGCAGCTCGGCTGGTATCGCCCCGGCGAGGGCGCCGGCTTCATCGCCGCCATCGTCGGCGCGGTCCTGATCCTCTTCGTCTACCGGTTCTTCGCCTCGCGCGGCACCTGACGGGCGGCCGCTCACGCGCAGGGTCGCCCAAGGCGGGGCGGCCCTGCATCCGGCTGCTTGCCGTCCCCGGCCGCCCCGGCCATTGTCCGCCCTTCATCTGGGAGGGGAGGACCGACATGAAACCGACGATGGCTGTAGCCGCGCTGCTTGCGCTGGCCCTAATTCCGGCCGCGCCCGCCGCGGCGCAGGTGCCCGAAATGGCGCGACTGACGGGGACGCGGCTCGACGTCACCGCGAGCGGGCAGGTGAGCCGGATTCCGGATATCGTGCGCATCGAGGCGGGCGTGAACACCGAGGCGCCGAACGCGGCCGAGGCGATGCGGCAGAATCAGGCGCGGATGGAGCGGGTGCGCGCGGCCCTGACCCGGGCCGGAATCGCCGATCGCGACACCCAGACGAGCAGCTTCGAGCTCGAGGCCGTCTATCGCAACAACGCTTTCGGCCGCCAGGATCTCACCGGCTACCGGACCAGCAACCAGCTGTTCATCCGCTTGCGCGACCCCTCCGCCTCCGGCCGCGTCATGGACGCGCTGGTCGCCGAGGGGGTCAACGACATAAGGGGGCCGATTCTCGGCTTCGAGAATGTCGAGACCTCGCTCGACGAGGCGCGCGCTCTGGCGATCGCGGCCGCGCGCGCCCGGGCCGGTCTCTATGCGCGCGGACTCGGCATGCGAGTCAAGCGCGCGGTCTATGTGAGCGAGGAGGGCGGCAATTATGCGCCGCGCAACGAGGCCGCCAACCTGATGAACTCCCTGCCGGCCGCCGGCACCGGCACCAGCACGATCGATCCGGGCGGGCGCAGGATCACGGCGACGGTCAGCGTGGTGTTCGAGCTCGAATAGCAAAAAGGGCCGCTCCTTTTCGGGAGCGGCCCCTTCTGTCCGGCCAGAGGCGGCCAGGCCGCCTCGGCTCAATAATTCTGCTGGCGCTCGTAGAGCGTCTTGTAATGCTGGATTCGGGTGACCCTGAGCCCGGGCATGCCCGAGCGGTCGACCGCGCGTTGCCAGCCGGCGAATTCCTCGAGGCTGAGGCCATAGCGTTCGCAGGCCTCGTCGACGCTCAGCAGGCCGCCATTGACGGCGGACACGACCTCGGCCTTCCGGCGGACCACCCAGCGGGTGGTCGTGGGATGCGGCAGCGAGTCGATGGTGAGCGGTTCGCCGAGCGGACCGATGACCTGAGCGGGACGTATTTTCTGATTCTCGATCATTCGTACCTCAAAACTTCACGCGCTCTCGGCTCCCTAGCGCCGTCTGCGTCCCTTGCTTTAGCGGGAGAGCGTTGAAGGAAGGTTGAAACGCCAAGGTAAATATCGCGGTGATCATGGTTTACGGGGCATTGTGACGCCGTTTCACTTCGGCACGGTTGAAACAGAAACGCTGGGCCGAAGCGGCCTGCCGCCATTGCGGGCCGGCCAGGACGGTCTCCACCAAAGGCTCGGCATCGGGGGGCGGCGCCGTGTTGCGGTCGAACGCGGCCTGGGCGCGCGCGGCGGGCGTCGCCGCCTGCCGCGCGATCAGCGCAGAGCTCAGCATCTGGAAGTCGAGCGGCGCCGGCGAAGCGGGGCCGATCGATCGTCTGGCGCGGAGCTGGAAGGTCTCGTCCATGGGGCCCGAGTCTCTAGAGGAATAGGGTGAAGAGCCGGTAAAGCCTGGCCTTCGGGAGTCGGGGGGTGGGCGCGGCGCGCGCCAGCGCCTATCTATCGCGCTTATGGATGCTGATTTCCAGCTCGGCCGGCCGGCCCATCGCGCCCGGATCGTCGTCGCCATGTCGGGCGGCGTCGATTCGTCGGTCGTCGCCGCGCTCGCCGCCCGAACCGGCGCCGAGACGATCGGGGTGACGCTCCAGCTCTACGATCATGGCGAGGCCCTCGGCCGGACCAGGACCTGCTGCGCCGGCCAGGACATATATGACGCCAAGTCGGTCGCCGAGCGGCTTGGCATCGCCCATTATGTCTTCGACTATGAGAGCCGGTTCCGGGAGAGCGTGATCGAGCGCTTCGCCGACGAATATGCGCGCGGGCGCACACCCATCCCCTGCATCGCCTGCAATCAGGGCGTGAAGTTCACCGACCTGCTCAGCCTCGCCCGCGATCTCGGCGCCGATTGCCTGGCGACCGGCCATTATGTCCGCCGCGTCGCCGGCGCCGAAGGGGCGGCGCTGCACCGCGCCGCCGATCCGGCGCGCGACCAGAGCTATTTCCTGTTCGCGACCACGCGCGACCAGCTCGATTTCCTGCGCTTCCCGTTGGGCGACATGCCCAAGCCCGCGGTGCGCGAGATCGCGCGCGAGCTCGCGCTCATCGTGGCGGACAAGCCCGACAGCCAGGACATCTGCTTCGTCCCCGATGGCGATTACGCCAAGGTGGTGAAGAAGGTCCGGCCCGGGGCGGCGATCGCCGGCGAGATCGTCGACCGGGACGGGCGCGTGCTCGGCCGTCATCCGGGCCTGATCCACTTCACCGTCGGCCAGCGCCGCGGGCTCGAGATTGGCGGCCAGGCCGAGCCGCTCTACGTGCTCAGGCTGGAGCCGGAGCGCGCGCGGGTCGTGGTCGGCCCGAAAAGCGCCTTGGCGGTCCGCGGGGCGCGGCTGGGCAACATCAACTGGCTCGGCGAGGGGCAGCGCGACGGCCTGACCGTCAAGGTGCGCTCGCTGGCGAAGCCCGTGCCGGCGCGCTTCGACGGCGACAGCGTCCGCTTCGAGCAGCCGGAGTTCGGCGTTTCGCCCGGCCAGGCGGCGGTGCTTTACGAGGGCGACCGGGTGCTCGGCGGCGGCTGGATCGAGGGAACCGTGGCGGCCGAGCTCGAGCCCGCCTGACGGCGCGCGAGCGCGTAGAGGACCAGGCCCACGGCAAGGGCGCCGGCGAGCATCGCCCAGCTTTCCCATTTCGACTGCGCGGCCGCCCAGGCGCAGACCGCAAGGCCGGGCAGGACGAACAGCCAGGCGCCGAGGCCGCGCCGGAGCCGGGTCAGCGCGAGCAGGCAGAGCGCATAAACGAAGAGCCGCGAGAGCGTGCTCAGGATCGCCAGCCATTCGAAGCGGCCGGGCAGCGCCAGCGCGGCGGCGACCAGGCCCATGAACAGGATCGAATTGACCGGCGTGGCGAAACGGGCGCTGATCTTGCCAAACCAGCCGGGAAGGGCATTCAGTTCGGCCAGGGCGAAGGTGACGCGCGGGGTCGAGGTCGTCGTGCTGCCGACATTGCCGGCGACCGAGGCCAAAGCGGCGATCGTCAGGATCAGCGCGCCGGCCGGCCCGGCCAGCGTCCCGGCGAAGGCGGCGAGCGGCGCCTCGGGCGCCGGTCCGGCGGGCACGACCGCGCTGTAGGCGAGCTGAACCAGGAAATAGAGCGCGGCGGTTGCGATGATCGTACCGATCAGCGCGCGCGGGATGGTCCGCTCGGGCCGGTCCGTCTCACCGGCGGGAACCAGCACGTTCTCGAAACCGACGAAGGCGTAGAGCAGGAGCAGCGCCGATCCCTCGAGCAGGGAGAGCGGCGGCGGCGGGCCCGGCGGCGGAATGCCGTCGGCGGCCGCGGCCAGGCCCCAGATCGCGAGGCCGACGAGGGGGATGGCCTTGAGCAGGGTCAGCGCGTCGAGGGCGCGGATCGCCCGCTTGACCCCGACGATGTTGATGAAGGTGAAGGCGCCGACCAGCAGCAGGATCGAGACGACGCGGCCGATCGTCGTCCCGAGCGGCGTCCAGAGCGTGGCCGCATAAGTGGCGAAGATATTGGCATTGGCTGCGACGGCGCTGGTCCGGGCGAGATAATAGAGCCAGCCGGCCTGGAAGGCGACCGGCCGGCCGAAGGCGGCGGTATAGGCGACGGGTCCGCCCGATTGGCGATGCAGCGCGGCCAGCCGGGCGAATGGCAAAGCGATGGCGAGGACGAGCAGGGCGAATATGGGGAACAGCCAGGGCGCGAACGCCCCGAACCGCTCGTTGAGCGTACCGGGCAGGCCGAAGATGCCGGCGCCGACAATGCCGTTGAACGCCAGGAAGGCGGCACCGATCAGCCCGATATCGCGCTTGAGGCCGCGCTCGACATTCCCCCCCTCGGCGCTCACGAGCCGGCGCGGCTCATTGCGGGCGCCGCGCGGCCTCTTCGCGCCGGGCGTCTTCCTCCTCGGCCTGCGCCTCGGCGTTGATCCGCGCGGCGCGAGCCGCGCGCGCTTCCTCGGCCATGCGCGTCCAGTTGACGTCGCCGATGCCGGCGGCGCGGCGCTCGGCCCGGGCCTGGCTGACGATCTGGTTGAAGCAGCCGGTGAAGCCGCCGCCGCCGACCGTCGAGCAGCTGTCGGTGCCGGTGCGGCCGACATAGGAAAGCTCGGTCGCGCGGCCGGCCCAGGCCTGGCTGGCCGGATCGTCCGGATTGTTGCGCAGATTCGGCGGCACCCGGTAGCGGTCGTCATCGGGCAGGCGCGCGCAGACGGTGACCTCATTGGGGTCCTGGCTCTGCGGGCAGGGATCGTCGCCATAGATGATCAGCTGGTTGACGCGCACGTCGTCGGGCCCGACCGGGGTCTGCGCCTCGGCCGCTCCGGGCACGGCGACGCCGGGCTGCTGCCCGAACGCGGGCGCGGCCAAGCCGGCGGCGGCGAGAAAGAAGAAGGCGATGCGCATGACTCAGATCCTCTTCGAAAGCTCGATTGCGATACGACAGCCCGCCCGGATCGCGGAATATAAAAGGGGATAGGCCGGGCTTTGCTCGGCGCCCGCGGCGAGCGCGATGTCGCGATGCTCGCGCTCGTCGGCCTGGAAACGGGCGATGCTGGCCGACAATTCCGGGTCGCTGTCGCCCAAGGCTTCAAGCTGCTCGGTATAATGGGCGTCGATCTCGTCCTCGATCGCCGCGGTGCAGGCCATCGCCGCCTCGGGACCGATCAAAGCGGTGGCGGCGCCCAATGCGTGGCCGGCGACGGCCCAGATCGGCTGGAGCAGGGTCGGGCGGACGCCGCGCGCGGCTAGCATCGCGTCGAAATGGCTGAGATGCGCCTTCTCCTGCGCGGCCATGCGGGCGACGAGGCCGGCGGTGGGCTGGTGCCCGCCGAGCATGGCGAGCTGGCCGGCATAGATTCGCGTCGCGCCATATTCGCCGGCCTGGTCGACGCGCAGCATCGCCGCCGCGTCGGGCCGCGCCCCGAGCGACGCCGCAGGCGGCGACGAAGGGCCGGGGCGCCAGGCGGGCGTCAGATCTGGCGGGGGCGTTTGAGGCTCAGCCATAGGATGACCAACGCACTAGCGAGCGAAAGGATCGCGTTCCAGCCCGCCATCGAGATGCCGAGCAAGGACCATTGCACCTCGTCGCAACGGACCAAAGGCTGCGCCACGATCGTGTCGAGCAGGTCCGCGGCCGAGCCGCCGGTCGCGGTCTGGCTGCACTGGGTGAGGCCCTCCCACAGGTCGAGCTCGACGCCGGCATGATAGACGCCGAGCCCGCCGCTGACCGCGATCGCCAGAGCGGCGAGCCAGACCAGGGAGCGGCCGCGATCGGGCAGCCGGCCGGCGAGCAAGGCGGCGAGCGCGAAGGCGAGCGCCGCCATATGAGGATAACGCTGCCACCAGCACATTTCGCACGGCGCCAGCCCGCCCCAATATTGGAAGGCAAAAGCGCCGCCGAGCAAAGCGGCGGGGACGAGCAGGGCCAGCGCCTTGGCGAGGCCGAGCGGATTGGCCATCGCCAGGACCGTCAGCGACGCGCGCGCGGCCGGGCCGGCGCGCCGGCGACCCGCGACGGCGGGCCGAGCCGGGCGAGCGTCCGGATCGCGTAATCGAGCTGATAATCGGTGACGCCGCGCGCGGTGAGCTGCTCGGCGGTCACCGCGAAGCGCGGATCGGGCCGGCCGTCATCCTGGATGAGCTCGTCGCGGACTCCGGTCTCGTTGACGAGATGGCGCCTCAAATCCGATTCGCGGACGCGGCTGGCGCGCAGCCGGTAATCGGGGTCGGAGAGCTGCGGCACCAGCACGTCGGGCGTGACCCCGCCTTCCTGCACCGAGCGGCCCGACGGCGTGTAGTAGCGCGCCGTGGTGAGGCGCAGGGCGGTGCTGCCGTCGCCGAGCGGGAGCAGGGTCTGGACCGAGCCCTTGCCGAAGGTGCGCTCGCCCATGACGACGGCGCGGCGATGGTCCTGCAGCGCCGCCGCCACGATCTCCGACGCGGAGGCCGTGCCGGCATCGACCAGCACGACGATCGGCACGCCGTGGGCGGCGTCGCCCGGCCGGGCATAATAACGCTCGATGTCGGTGCGGCGGCGGCCGCGCTGCGAGACGATCTCGCCGCGCTCGAGGAACAGGTCGGAAAGGCCGACCGCCTGGTCGAGCAGCCCGCCTGGATTGGAGCGCAGATCGAGGACATAGCCGAGCGGCGGGTGGCCGAGCTGGCGCTCGATATCGGCCATGGCGCGGGCGGTCGATTCGGTGGTCACCCGGCTGAAGGTGGTGACGGTGATGATGCCGACGCCGTCGCGGACCTCCGAGCGGACCGCCGGAATGTCGATGATCGCGCGGGTGATTGAGACGTCGAACGGCCGGTCGCGGCCCGGGCGCGCGATGGTGAGCCGCACGCTGGTGCCGGGATTGCCGCGCATCCGGTCGACCGCCTCGTCCAGCGTGCCGCCGTAGAACAGGCGGCCGTCGATATGGGTGATGAAGTCGCCCGGCTTGATGCCGGCGCGGTCGGCGGGCGTGCCGCGGGTCGCCGCGATCACCTTCACGGCGCTGTCGTCCATGGTGACGGTGAGGCCGAGGCCGCCATAATTGCCGTCGGTCGCCGTCATCAGCGTGCGGAAGCCGCGCGCGTCGAGATAGGAGGAGTGCGGATCGAGGCTGGCGAGCATGCCGTCAATGGCGCCGCGGACGAGCTGCTCGTCGGTGACCTGGTCGACATATTCGGCCTTCACCCGCTCGAACACCGTCATGAACTGGCTGATCTCGCGGACGGCGCCGGCGTCGACCTGCGCCATGCTGGCGGTGGCGGCTGGGATGAAAGCGATCGCGCCGACGAGACCGAGCGCGGGAAGCAAATTCTTGGCCATGGGTGTTCCTGCTGTGGCTTTTGCGAAGGCTTCTACCAGCCTTCTCTAGCCGGCGCAAAGCAACCTTCGATGAACGTCACGGCAAAAAGGGGACACGTACTTTTTCGCGAAAAAGTACGTGTCCCCTTTTCACCCGCCGATCAGCTGGGCGAAGGGGACCGGGCGGCCGTCGCGGCGCAGCTCGACGGTGACGCGCGGGCTGCCCGCGCCGGTGCGCCCGATCGCGGCGCCGCGGCGGACGGCGGCGCCGCGCGCGACCTGGAGCGTGGCGATGTCGGTGATCACGCTGGTCCAGCCGCGGCCATGGTCGATGATCACGACATATCCGTAGCGGCGGAACGGCGCGGCATAGACGATTCGCCCGTCGGCGGGCGCGATCACCGGCGCATCGGCCGCGGTTTCGATGGTGAGGCCGCGCGAATGGACGCCGCCCTCGGAAATCTCGCCGACTCCGGTGACCAGCCGGCCCTGCACGGCAAGCGAATAGGGAATGGCGTCGGCGGCGGCGGGCGCGGGCGGCGCGGCGCCCTCGGGACGCGGCAGCGGGCCGGGCAGCCGCGCCAGGCTGGCGCCGAGCGCGGCTTCGGCCTGGCGCGTGCCGATCCGTCCGGCCAGGCCGCGCGCCTCCTCGCCGAAGACCAGAGCGCGGTCG
>Ga0307503_10000084_pt1 | contig 55236 bp, 64 predicted proteins | sample 17_S_MG_FD_194514 | JGI IMG/M metagenome (GOLD analysis project Ga0307503, IMG submission 194514) | Soil microbial communities from Populus trichocarpa stands in riparian zone in the Pacific Northwest, United States - 17_S | ecosystem: Environmental > Terrestrial > Soil > Riparian zone > Trees... | reverse complement strand
CGGACGGCGTCGGAGGCCTTCTTGGCCACGGCGGTGCGGCCCCAGTCGGTGCTCTACATCGCGGACATGTTGGGATACACGCCTATCGGTCAGTCAGCGGCGACAGTGGACCTCTCCTTCTCGATGGACGAGAGTCCTGACCCCGACCACCCCCTGGACCCTGTCACCCTGCCTCGGGGCACCGCCATCCATACCTCGGCCGACAGCAGCGGCTCCTTCGTCGCCTTCGAAACGAACCACCCGATCACCCTCAGCCCCGGCGACAAGGACAAGATCATCACGGCGACCGAGGGCGTCACGGTCAACGACTATCGGTTGGGGACCGCCTACGGCGTGCCCAACTCCGAGTTCGTCATCCGTGAGCGGGGTGTCATCTTCGGCTCGATCAATGTCGTCTCGCAGGAGGGCTACTCGACCGTCACCTGGACGTACACCTCCGACCTCTCTACGGCGCGCCCCACCCAGTCGGTGTTCACCACCTACGGCGACGACCTCGGCCTGACTCACATCGTCTTCGGTGACAACACCTCGGGGCGCATCCCCTCGGTCAACTCCAAGCTGTACGCCAGCTACCGCTACGGCGTGGGGGCACGGGCCAACAACGTGGCCGAAGACCTCATCACGATCATCGTCCCGCCCAAGGGCGTGGACACCTTCTTCATCAAGGTCACCAACCCGGAGTCTCCGATCGGTGGCTCCGACCCCGAGACGATCGCCTCGATGAAGTACACGATCCCGAGGGCCGGGGCGCGCATCCGCTCTCGTGCGGTCACTCTCAACGACTACGCCGACCTGGCGATGCAGGTGGCCTCGGTGGCCAAGGCGGTGGCCTACGGGACGGTGTACACAGCGGTGAAGATCCTCGTCGCTCCACCCGATGGCGAGGCCACCGCTGACGCCATGGTGCGGCTGTGCAACACCGTCGAGCAGTACATGACCGACAAGGTGCTGATCGGATCCAATGTGATCGTGGGGCCGAAGGGCGACCCCGCTCCGCTGTTCCAGGACGTGTACATCCGGGTCACCGTCTACGTAGTGGAGAACTTCAACCGCTCCAGCGTGCGTGACGCGGTGGACGCAGTGATCACCGACCTGCTCGCCTTCGACAACGTGGACTTCGGTACCCGTGTATCGAAGGGGGCCATCTACCGCTCGATCATGTCGGTGCAGGGCGTCGAGTGGGCCGAGGTCCGCTGGCTCTCCCCCAACGCCCCGCCTGAGGACTCGGCCACCGTGCCGGTCTCGTCCACGGTGGAGGTGGGCCTGCCGGTGTCCACCACGGAGTCTCTGGTCGGCACCAAGTGGAAGTTCGACGCCGTACAGACGATCGCTGACCCTGGGCTGGGCGAGTTCCGGGTGGACGACTTCACCGTGGTGAACAAGCCGAACCGGCTCGCCATTTCCAACACCGACGCCTCGACCGTCCCGGTCGATGTCCACACGCCGTTGCAGAGCGTCGTGCTCGGTGACCACATCCTCGCTCGCTCGGTCACCGACCCGGCGTCGTGGTGGGATCTCATCGTCAGCGCCATGGTCCCCCACGGCACCACGGCTGCCGGGTGGACCGAGTACACGGTCACGGTGGGCCGTCGCTCCATCGTCAACTTCCCGCCCACGGCGGGCCAGGAAGTGCTCATCGAGTTCCTGCGCTACAACCCCACGCCGCTGTCGGCCGGTGAGGTCGGGGACATCATCACCGACGAGTTGCAGATCCCCCGGATCTACCCGACAGAAGTGATCGAGGACATCACCAAGTACCCCGACTTCATCGAGGAGGAGGACCGCACGCACGACGGTCTGTGGGTCGTCGCTGTCGGAGGCCTCGCAGGTACCTGATGACTGACACCGCACCCCCCGGCTCGTCTGACTGGTGGCCAGGCTCCGATCAGGACGACGTCACCAAGTGGTGGCCGCAGCCTGCGTTCACCACGCAGCGCAGCGTCGCTGGCGTCGTCCAGGGTGGTGACTACGTCCGTGGCTCTACGACCTACACGGTCCCGGCCTACTTCATCCCACCCGCCGCTGGCGCCTCCATTCCCGATGCTGCTGACCTCACCATCACCGGCCCAGTGCGGATCACCATGCGGGTCCAGCCGAACGGTCTCACCGCTGTCAACTCGGACCAGACGTTCGTTGCGCACTGGTCGTTGACCACCACCAACTCCTGGTACCTCGCTGAGCGTCAGAGCCAAGGTGGTCTCATCTTCGGTGGGTCGTTCGACGGCAGTGCCCAGAACATCTTCCAGACCCTGGCGACCAGTGCCGAGTTGGCAGCGGCCCTACCCGATGGCGTCGATGGGTGGTTCGGTCTCCAGATCGAGCCGCAGGCGGGCAAGCTCACGGCGCTCACGTCGAAGGACGGCACCACGTGGACGCCCTTCGGCACACCGCGGACCCTCTCTCCGTTCGCTCTGTTCGACAGCAACCAGCCGCTGCGCGTCGCCAGTCGTGGGAATGCTCCCTGGCTCGGGCGCATCTACTGGGCGCAGATGGACCGGCTCACCCCGGACGGGCACTCCGCAGGGATCGTGTGGCGGTTCGATCCCGCCGAGTATCCCGGCACCGGCAGCACATACACCGACCCTCGGAGCCGTGTCTGGACCATCACCGGGGGCACGACCTCGCCCGCCGTGGTCACTGGCCCCGACGTCCAGCAGTCGGCGCTGCGCTTCCCGACGACCACCGACTTCGGCATCGAGGAACTGACCGGCACCGGGATCTTCTACGCCCGCCCGCTCAACTACGCCACGATCGAGGTCACCTGGGGGATCACGCTCGACCTCAGCAAGTGGAACGCCATCGCCATCGTGCGCTCGGGCTTCGGCTTCCCGACCACCGTCAACGATGGCCAGACGCTCTTGCTCGCCAGCCAGTCCAAGCTGTTCCCCACCGGCTACACCGAGAAGAAGGATGCTGACGGCAAGCAGCCGGTGGAGTCACGCAAGGTCATCGATCCCAGCGGTATGCCGGGGGTGGGTATGCAGGTCGCCCTGCCCAACGGGCGCTGGTACTACTACTCGCTGTTCTTCCGTAGTGGCACCAAGTGGCGCCGCTACATGGTCACCTCGGCGCTGCTGCCGAGGGACTACCACCACGCTGAGCACCTCTTCAACAACCTGCCCCCCTACTACCAGTGGACCGACGACAACATGCGCGGTGGCCGGGGCGATGGCGACCTGCGCCGGTTCCTGCGGGTGATGGGCTACGACCTCGATCTCACCCGCGAGTACGTCAACGGCTGGCTCGACCTGTACCACACCGACTTCACGCCAGTGCCGCTGCTGCGACGCCTCGGGGCCAACTTCGGTATGCCCTACGAAGCTGGCCTCGGGGACATCCGTCATCGGGGGCTGGTCTCAAAGATCGGCTTCCTCTACCGCTCGCGTGGCACCGCCCTCGGTCTCCAGGAGATGGTGGTCTCGGTGACCAAGGCCACCACGGAGATCACCGCTGGCCCCAACACCATGCTGCTGCCCGACGACTCGGACTTCTTCGAAGGCACCGGCTCGTGGGCGGGCATCCATCCCGAGACGCCCGTTACTGGAGGTACGCCCACGTACTTCACTCCCGCCATCGGCACGCCGCTGACCCCCGACAAGGTCCGACTGGAGCACGGCGTGCATGCAGTGAAGCCCCCCGACAACTCGGGGCGCGGCGTGATGCGCATGTGGACGTCGAAGGCCGACGCCACCGGCAACGTCTTCCTCACCTGTGGTGACGGCATCGCCCAGGACTACGAGGTCAACGTCCCCCTCGACCGCAGTGACGACGAGTTCCAGGGGGTCAGGATTCTGTACCCCAGGTATGCCGGTATCCCGGTGACCCCGCTGGAGATTTACTCCTTCTCGATCCAGGTCAAGATCGAACTGGCCCCCGTGCAGGTGCGCCTGATGATCCTGTGGTTCAGCGTGGAGGGCGACAACCACAACCTGATCAGCGTCTCCGAGCCGGGGCCAGGGCCAGTCAACGACACCAACTGGCACGTCTTCACCCCGGCCCAGGGGATCGCCCCGGCCAACGCCGCCTACGCCGTCCCGGCGATCTACTTCGGCTCCCGCCTGGCTGGCTCCGACCCGACCTACTCGCCCTACATCTACCTCTGCGGCGCCCAGTTCTCGCACATCGGCACGTCGGCCACTGTCACAGCGTCCTCGCCGGATCGCTACCTCACTCTGACCGGCCCAGGCGAGCCGCCAGGCCAGCCTGGTGCCGAGCCGATCGGCCCCGAGCGCGACGAGCCGCCGTTTGAGGGCTACCTGATCGGAGATCCCACCCCATGACGGCGATCTTCACCAACTCCTTCCGCGCTGCGCTCGCCGCCGACGTCACCCTGATGGACGGGCCGGGTCTCCAGGTCGAGATGGTGATGTTCCCCACCGCTGCGGCGCTGCGTCCCGACCAGGAGGTGGACGCCCTCGCCCCGGTCGTCGGTTCGCCATACGCCGCTATCGACACCATCGCCGGGTTGGAGGCAGCCCTCGGCTGGGGACCGTCCGTACCCCAGCGAGCGACCACCACGATCGGCACCGTCCACACCACGGTCGGCACGACCTACTACAGCCTCACCGACTCGATCGGCTACGTACTGCCCGCTGGCTTCCCCAAGTCGATGGTCAAGGCGATCGCCTTCGTCTACAAGGGGACGAAGCAGGGGATGCAGAACAAGGTCATGTTCGTCACCGACACGCCTGTGAGCACCGGCACGGTGATGTACCCCGGCGACGGCGTCATCCCTCAGGTTGACCCCACCAAGGGCAGGGTGCTGCTCTCGTGGGCCTCTGACGGCGTTCTGGAGGGGCCGCTGGTGCGCACGGTGGGAGCGAGGCCGTTCGAACCAGCCCGCACCCAGCACCTGTGGATCTACCCGCAGCGGATGAACATGGTCGCCAACCCGAGCTTCGAAGAGGCCACCGACTTCTGGCGCAGCGACGGCACGGTGACCCAGTTGACGACCGACATCGCCAACACCGTGCGAGCGGCCACCACAGAGAACCTGACGGCCCTCTCCGGGCTGCTGACGATCGACACCGTCACCCTCGTGGCCAACGATCGCGTGCTGGTCAAGGACCAGACGCTGGCGCAGAACAACGGGGTCTACATCGCCTCAGCGAGCACCTGGACGAGGGCCACCGACTCCGACTCGGCGGCGGAACTGACCAACCTTCAGGTGTACGTGAAGTTTGGCTCCCAGCGCGGCGAGGTGTGGACCTGCACCCCCACCGTCACCCCGGTGGTGATGGGCACCACGCCCCTGCCCTGGACCAAGACGCCCTCGACGGGTGGCGGCAACTTCTACGGCCACTTCGCCGCCAAGGTCGTGGAGTCCAACACGTTCCCGATGGTCAGCCGTCTCAACGAGCGGGGCTGGACCGTGCAGTTGCGGGTGCGCAGCGACGGCGAGATCAAGGTCGGCTTCCTCGCCTGGGGACCGGACTTCGTGGCCACCGCGGCCGACTGGGGTCACCCCGAGGAGAGGTGGCTGTCCAACGGCGCCTGGCTGAACGTGCGCACTCTGCGTGACATCGGGGAGGCCACCACCGCCATGCTCCGGGTCGAGACCCAGGGCAGCTATCTCGACCTCGACACGGTCTGCGTGGAGTTCGGGACGCTGCCCTCCAACTACGACGACTGGGGGTACTTCGACGGTGCCTCGCTGTACGGGGTCGATGGCGACTTCACCTGGTACGAGCGCCCGAACAAGAGCTACTCCTGCTGGTACAACGACCGCACGGCGGTGATGGGGCGCCTCTTCTCCTGGAACATGTCCACCGCCGACGCCCAGGAGGGCGGAGTGTTCACCGACGAGGAAGCGGCCAAGCAGGGACTCGCCCACCAGTGGGTGCCAGCAGGCACGCCACTGATGTCGCACACCGACGTGCTCTTCCCCGACGACCCCAAGGCTGCCTTGCCACCGGTCACCGGCTCGGTGCTCGTGCGTCAGAACGCTCTCGGTGTTCCCGGCACTGGCGCTCCCAACCCATGGAAGGCGCGTACGGCATACGCGGGTAAGCCGGGGGCGTGGGGACCGACCGCCTGGACCTCACCGGCACCGCTGCCGCCGCTGAACTACTCGGTCCTCCACAACAGTGGGATCCAGGCCTACCCGATCACGCCGTGGGCGACCGGGGAGTGGATCCAGACCCAGACCGCGGGCACCGATGGCTGCGCCTACTGGGACGGCAACGAGTGGCAGCAGGGCATCGCCCCCGCAGTCATCGACCTCTTCCCCGACCCCACGTGAGCCGCGGCGGTCGGAGGGCGAACCGCCCGACCGCCAGCTAACTCCAAGGAAGCGGCGGAACTCCCAAGGACTTCAGCTTAGTAGCGCCCTGGCCTGCTCGGTTGTCACAACACGAGAGACCACCCTGCCGTCGTAGACGACGATGATCATGGCTGGGCCGCTGACCTCGGCCATGTTGACGTAGCTGCTGGTCGCCGTCCCTGTCGTCACCGTCCCGGTGGTGTTGATGACGAGGGGCGGCGCCGCCTTGGGCTTCTCGATCTCGACCTCGGCCACCTCGTCCTCTTCACCGAGGATGGCATCGATGTAGGTGGGCTTGCGCGAGCGAGGCGCCACCTCGATGCCACGCTCCAGAGCGATCTTCTTCAGGTCGTCCAGTTCCATCTCGGACAACTGCTCACGCGTGGGCGGCGCTGTCACTGCCTTGATCACGTCAGCGTCCACGGCTTCGTCTTCCACGTCGTCCTCGTCTTCGTCGGGCGGCTCGATCAGGGTCATCCCGTCGTTGAGGGCATACACCGGGTATCCGGCATCGGCTACGGCCGATATCACGTCGTTGAGCCAGCGGTCCTCCTCGGCGTCCTCCTCGTCGGAGAAGTACAGGGCCAGCAGGTCGGCGTCCTCGCCGGGGATCTCCTCCCCGTCATCGTCCAGTTCGCCACCGGCCTTGGTCTTGTCCATCAACTTGACGACGGCGCTCCCCAGCTTGGTGGCCTTGTGGATCACCTGGGCGTCGGCGTAGAGCTTGTCAGCGGAGTCCTCGTCCCCGATGGCGTCCCAGTACACCCCCTCCTCGCCGTCACCGTTCTTGGGATCGTTGAGCCACTTGATGAGGGCACGGTCGGTGTCGGTCGGCTCGGGCTTGGCTTGGACCGTGAACCAGAACCCATCGTCGTCGGCGGCTGCCTTCTGCTGCATGTCCACAAGGTGGGCGGTCAGTTCCTTGGTGGGCATGTAGCCGTCACCGAGCACGATGTGAAGCGTCACGAGCAGTCTCCTCTATCAACGATTGGTTCTTCGAAGGACGGTGACCTTAGCCGCGTCCGTTGCCACGAGAATCAGGTCTGTGAGCAAGAACAATAGTGTCGCGCCGCCTCCGATACCAAGGCCCAGCCACCATTTGTCCCAATCTGCTAGCAACTGCCAGCCCACTCCGAGGGCAGCCGCCAGGCCGTACCAGGCAAGCTTCGGCATCTCGATCACGGCCTCCACGGCCAGCCACGCCAGCCACACCGCCAGGATCCCGAGTAGTATCACAACTGCGACCTGGGCGGGAGCAGGCTAGATACCACTAGGCCCGCAGCAACGGTGAAGTCGATTCGCTCCTTCAACCGCAAGACCCCCGATGTGGTCCAGGGGGCGCCTGCTCAGGTCGCACACTCTCTCGGTCCATGATGCGCAGGATGTGGCAGGCGTTGATCTCATCGAGGCCCATCATCGACAGCAGCCGCAGCATGGCAGTGCGGTTGTACTCGCGCACCGCGGCGTCCTGCTGGTCGAGGTAGGCGCCTTGGGTCGGGCAGTCGTCCTCGGGGCAGGCCAGGATGATGAACCCGTGTATGCACCGGGGCGGCTCCCACTCAGGCTGCGTCGAGGAACTCACGCAGGCTCTCCAGGTCCAGCTTCAGCGAGCCGCTGCGGATGTCGAACTCGCCGTCGATGAAGGCCCGTGCCACGGTTGCCTTCTGTTGAAGCATGCGGAACATGCGCTCCTCGATCGTCTGGTGGCCGTACATGTAGATGATGTTGATTTGGTCGAAGGCCGAGTTGGTCCGGTCGATACGGCTGACACGCTGGGCAAGGACGCCACTACTCCACGGAAGGTCGTAGTTGATCAGGTGAGATCCCTGACTGAGGTTGACACCATAGGCGCCAGCGTCCGATGACAAGAACACACGGCAGCGGTCCTCGGTGTTGAACCGTTCGATGCGACGGAAGCGCTCCTGGGCCGAGGTGATGTCTCCGGTCAGCGTGGTGAAGCCGACCTTGGACTTCTGGATCCCCCGCCCGATCATCGCCAGCATCGGCTTGAAGTACGAGAACACGACGACCTTGTGGCGCTTGTCCTCATCGAGGATCTGGGCCGTCGTCTCCAGCAGGCCGTCGAGCTTGGCGTTCTCCAGCGGCAGGTTGTCGAGCAGCCCCTTGGCCATCAGGTCGTTGGCGTACTGGCTCCCCTTGCGGGTGAGGAGGTTGTCGAAGTCCTCGGCCGAGCAGCGCAGCAGGTGGGGGTGGCTGGAGAGCATGCGCATCGCCAGCAGTCGGCTCATCACCTGACCCATCAGGGTGTGGTCGTCGGTCTCGTGGCGCCCATAGTGGGCGTTGACGTCGAAGGTGCCACCGGACACTCCACCGGCCATCGCCTTGTCGATGGCGTCGCTGAGGTCGGCCCGGATCAGGTCGTGCAACCGCATCGCCGTGCGGTCGAGCACCACTGGCATCTCCATCTCGATCTTCTTAGGGAGCCACTCGGCAATATCCTCGCGAGATTTCCGGTACATCGCTGGGCCGAGCCGTTGCTGTATCAGATGAAGGTTGCGGTACCGCTTCGGCCTACCCCAACCATCACGCACGATGAAGGTGCGATCGAACTTGTCGAAGGAACCGAGCACGGTCGGATCAACGAACTCCATGATGGAGAACAGTTCCTCAGGCCTGTTCTCAACAGGAGCACCGGACAGACCAAGGCGAACTGGGGTCCGTCTGCCTAGTAACTTGGCTCTCTTTGAACGCTTGGCCGTGAACCCTTTGATGGCTGACACCTCATCGAGTACGAGGAAGTCAGTGGGCAGATACTCCTTGACCAGATCCCAGTCGTAGATGAACGCACCGTACGAGCAGATGTTGTAGTTGAACCGGCGAGCGTTGCGGAAGGCGCGGGTGCGCTCGCGCTTGTCCCCGATGATCACCTGCACCTTGGCCCGAGGATCCCAGCGGTGGATCTCGGCCTCCCACTGGTACATGCACGACAGCGGCCCGAAGACAGCGCCGAAGTGGATCACCCCCTGGCGGCGCAGTGTGCGCAGTGCAGTGATCGAGGCCGGGGTCTTGCCCGACCCCATGACCATCGCCACCAACAGGTTGCCGCGCTCGACGGCTCGCTCAGCGCACTCGATCTGGTACGGACGAAGCTGTTGGCTCACGCATCCTCGGTGACGCGTGCCCGCGCACGGCGCTTGACCGGTGGCTTCTTCGGCTCCTCTTCGACCGGCGTCGGTGTGAGGTAGGCCACGCCAGCGATGGCCTTGGCCTTGACGGTGGTCCGCACGGCCTCGCGCAGCGTGGAGTCGTCCTGCACGCCCTTCACGTCGATCGTGCGCCCGTCGTCCAGCAGGAAGCGGTAGGTCTTCCACTCGTAGTCCACGGTGTACGAGCCGTCAGCGTTCTCCAGCAGTTTCAAGTTCGAGGCCATTGTCACAAGGTATCCCGTGGCGGGATCACACGGCGCCGCCGCGGCGGTGGGGGACCGAACTGATAGAGAGAAGCACGGCGGTTGAGGACTATGTAGTCCAGCTTCTTCTCCAGGCGCAGTTGCCGCAGAATCCGGTCAGGAGAGGCCGGTGCGATCTCCGGCACCCGATCACGGACGTAGGTCCGCAGTTCTTCGGCGTGGAACGGTTCCTCACCACAGCGACGGCTGAACACCATGATGAGCGGAGCTATCCGGTCGTAGACGCGCTCGCGATCGACTGGGCTGTCCCGACGATCGTCGTCACTCACAGCCAGCACCTCCGCGTGTGTTGCCACGACGCCAACAACAAGTCGTCGTCGGCCACGTCGCCTACATCCTTCGCCTTGTGGCCGTCCTCGTCAACAAGACCGTGGTAACTCCACGACACCACCGCAGCGCCCTGGCGACGCAGCCCACGGGTGGCGATCTCGGCTCCCTTGTGCCCAGCGGCGTCATCATCGAGCGCCATGTAGATGGTGGTGAAAGTGCGGGCGAGAAGACGGACCTGCTCCGACGAGATCCAGGCGCCAAGGGTGGATACAGCCGGTATGCCCAGCCCGTAGAGACGTACGGCGTCGAGCGGCGATTCCACCACCACACAGCAGTCATACTGCGCCATCTGGATGTAGCCGAACAGCGTGAGCGCCTTCTCCACCGCTGGCGGCAGCGTGAGCACCGACCCGCTCTGCCGGTACTGGGCACCGATCAGGGTGCCGTCGATCGAGCGCAGCGGGAGCACCCACTGCTTCGTCTCAGCGTCCCAGCGCACCTGGTAGGCGTCAATGGCCTCGCGACGTAGCCAGCGGCGCTCCAGGAGCCTTCTAGGCACGTCTCGGAGGAGATTGAGCAGCCCCCACTCGGTGAGGTTGAAGACCGGCTCCAGCACCTTGTCCGGTTCGGCCCGGACCTCGGCCATCTTGCGCAGGAAGGCCTGCTCGTTGAGGACCGTCTCCAGATCCTCGGGGGCGGCGCCGAGGAGATCGACCAGCAGCGAGTTGAGGGTGCCCGAGTAATGGCACGACTGGCAGAAGTGGAGGTACGTGGTGCGGTTGATCGACCACGAGGGGTGGGTGTCGGCGTGCCCGGTGCGCTTGACGTGCATCGGGCACATGCCCGCGATCTCCTTGCGCCCCTCGTGCAGACGCTGGATGCCAGCGTCAGCGAGGTAGCGGACGAGATCAATCTTCCGGGTCGGCATCGTCCATGCGGTAGATCGAGGGATCTACTTCATGGACCGTGCCCAGGGACCAGTTCCATGCCAGGAGGGTCTCCGCACGTGGCCCCGAACGAGAGGCCAATACCTTGAAGCGAACCATCACTTGCCCGAAGTCGTCAGCTTTGGGATCTACACGTTCAACACCCAACAACACATCAGCGGACTGCCGCCAGGCTTGGGTGTACATGGCACTCGCCGCCGTGAGGCCATGACGAGAGCGCCCTTGGTCCGCTTGGGTTGTTACAACAATCGGTATCCGCTGGCTCTGGGCCAGCTTCTTCAACGCACGAGCTATGTCAGCGAGCGCCTGGGCTGACCCTGGCTCGGACTTCGGTAGCTCCGACTGCATCAGGTATGCCCCGTCGATCAGCACGCAATCGGGGCGGTACTCCTGCACCTTGGAGAGCACCCCCGACACTGTCATAGCGTTGTCGATGTCCACCGAGGAGATGAACTGAGTATCGCTCTTGGCGAGGGCGTCCATCTCGACCCGGATGGCGCGGCGACTGTCCAGCGACAGCGTCCCGTTCATCACCTCGGTCAGCCCCACCTCGCCGTAGAGGCTGGTGAGACGGTCCTCCTGCTCGTCGTTGGACATCTCGAAACCGAGGAACATCGGGCGCTTGCCAGCGTCGTGGATGTTCTTGGCGATCCACAGCAGGGTGGCCGACTTGAACGCCTTGGGCAACCCGATCATCACGATGAACTGCTCGGCCTGTAGCCCTCCGGTGACGTAGTCGATGCCCCGGATCCCCGTCGAGATGCCCCGCAGGTAGCCGGGGTTGGCCATCCGGCGCTCCAGCCGCTCCATGATCTCCTTGCCGCGCTGGGTGAAGTCGATGTCGCTGGTCGCTGACGTCTCCAGCACGCTGCGGGCCAGCGTCTGGCGCAGGGCCACCTCCATCAGGTCGAGGGCGTCGGGTTCGTTCTCGACGTGGAGGTATGAGGCCGCTTCGTTCAGCCCCTCGGTGAGGATGGCGCGCTTGCGGCGCTGGCGCAGCCCGTGGATGTAGAAGCTGATGTCCTGCTCCACCTCGGGCCACTGGTAGGTCGGGAAGTCATGGTGGACCGAGTCCAAGGATGGAGAGGTTCCATACTTGCGCCAGTGCCTGAGCAGGTGGGTGTAGACGCGGTTCCACTGGTCGTCGGTGAAGAAGTCAGGGGTGATCTTGGCGTTGACGACGGTGGCCAGTTCACCGTCGCGGATGATCTTCGACAGCAACGCCTGCTGGAGATCCATCAGACGAAGTCCTCGCCCATCACCACTTGGCGCCCGATCTGTCCGTAGCGATCGAGGCGCTCGTTGCTGGAGTCGAAGACCGCTTGCAGCCCGTCCTGGTAGGGCAGCAGGGATACCCACCTATCGAACGGCTGGTATGTGCATGAGTCCACCGGCACGGATGCCGCATCGAGGTACTCGGCGGCATCGACGGCGACCTGCTCGTCCACGAACGTCACCACGTCGGCGCCCGTGTCGGGGAACTGCCTACGCATGGTGGCCAGACGCCGCATCGGCAGGTCGAACCACAAGATGTTGTGGCCGGTCACCCGGTCGTTGCGAAAGCGCCGCTCTTCGGTGATGTCGGTGATGCGTGCCAGCACGCCTTCCAGCACCACGACGTAACGCTGTCGGACGCTGAGGGCTAGGTCACCGCGTTCCATGACGCGTACGGGGAAGATGCACGGCAGTGCTCCAAGGCTCGGAGGTTCGGATGTAGCCAAGAGATCCGCCCCCCGATGAGTCCCTCATCAGCCTCGGCCCACTCCGTCGAGCGTTCCGTGATGGTGGCCTCATCGGTGTCCCCATCGGGGGACCGAACCTTGGACCGCTGACGGTAGTTCACTGCTTCCGTTGCGTCAACACCCTTCGGCGCACGGGTGGCCGCTCGGGCTTGGTGATCGAGGCGATGTGGTCGGCCACCGCCTTGGACATGGCGTCGATGCGCTCGCGCCGCTTGCGGGCCGGGACGGGATCCTCCACCGGGTGGCGTCCCCACCACCCTGTGAACAGTTGCCAGCAAGTCTGACCGTCACGCATCATCACGTCGGTCTCGGGGTCGAGGAGATCGAAGTAGAACTCATCGATCATCAGGGCGATGTGCTCCTCGTTGAAGCCAGCGTCCAGCATCTTCGTTTTGATGTACCCGATGGCGGGGCCGAGGTCGATACCTCGGTACACGCCGCGCCACTCCTTGCGCTTGAACATCGACTCGTTCCAGTGCTGTTCGAAGTGCTTGGCCAGCCTGACCTGGGGCTTGGCCGGTGGAGGGCTGTAGCTGGGAAGCGGAGCTTCGGGGTCGTCGCCCAGGGTCGGACCCCAGGCGTCGGGGTCGCCGTAGCGCTCGCGGTGTTTCGCCATCAGGTACTCCTTCAGCCGTGGCCAGTCTGGCTCCCCGCTGTCGCACTCGCGGTGGACTGGGTGGGGGCCGTGGAGGAAGCCGTGGAAGGCACCCACGGGGTGGGTGCAGACGCGGCAGTAGCCGTCGAACCGGTTGGGCTGTCGGCCGTGGTGGGCACGAGAGTCTCGCCTCTTCAGCCGACGTGCTCCCGGCGCCGAAGGCGCAAACCCCACAACCCGGAGTGTCTGAGACGTAGTCGAAGACCTCCGGTCTTCTTCTGTCCCGATTTCTGACCCAAACTGGGACTGTAACTGGGACTGTAGGAACGTCAATCGGTAGCTCGTCCCAGCCTTCGGCTTGCCTGGCGCTGGGTGCTCGGAGCGTTCGATCCAGCCCTCTGCCTCGGCCCGCGCCACGAGGCGTTGGACCACCGACAGGGAGGTGTGCAGGCGTTCAGCGAGGTGGCGCTGACCGGGGTGGATGTTGGGCAGGTACCGGCACAGTTCCCGGAGCAGCGCTTGCTCCTGCTTCCAGGTGGTCGGACGCATGTCGGCGGGCTTCTTCAACCGCGCTACAGCTTTGCGTGCGTCTTGTGATAGTGTCGCCATGCGGCGGTGACCTCCTGCACGTGGTCGCTCGTCCCGAGAAGCCCTGGCTGTAGCGGCCGGGGCTTCTCCTTGTTAGAGCCGCGACGGTATCACACGAGAACGACAAGAGGGCCAGGGGATCACCTTCCCCTGGCCCTCTCGTACCCCCCGTCCGCCGCGGGGAGATCCCTATGCCGGAATGGCCGGGGGCACCACACCGAGTTCGGTGAGGGCGTCCGCGATGTCCTCCATCGTGCGGCGATTCTGCATCCGCACGCGGTTGGCTGCGCGACCCACGGCCGTGCGTCCGTTGATCCCGTTCGCCAGCGCCGTGGACACGACATAGCTGCGGCGCTGGAACGCGAAGATCCGGCGCAGCTTGTAGATCGAGTAGCGGCGAGCGATGGGATGCTCGGGATCCCCCTGAAGGCTGTAGGTCCAGCCTCCCTTGACCCCCTGACCGGCCGTCCGTGAGTCACCGACGACGGTGATCTGCGTCGAGCCGAGGCGGTCCTGAAGGATCCCCTTGACGACGTGGAACGTGTTGACGTCCGGGATGGGTGGCTGGCACGCCGCCATCAGGTCGTCACGCTTCATCCCATCCGGGTTGTTGGCCAGCAGGGTGTGGATCTGGCTTGCCCAGTCCCTGTTCTGCTGGTCCCCCGTCATGGTTGCTGTCATGCATTTCCTCCTTCCGTGAGGGACGCCAGGGCGGCGTCCCAATCGGTCCCGCTGTTCCCGGTGAGGGCTGCGCGGGCCAGGTGGATCGCCGCCTGAGCGGCGTCCAGATCGATGAGGGAGAGGTCGCGCTCGTCGGTGGTGAGGGGGATCTGGTCGGCCTCGATCTTCCGAACCGCCTTGACCATCTCCATCGACGCGTGCTTCAGGTCGGCGCCCGACTTGCGCAGGTCGAGGATCGCCATGCGGGCGGCGCGGGCCAACTCGTTGGTGATCCGCTGCGCCTCGGCATCCTGCTGGTCGGACAGACGGACCTCGGCCTCGGCCTCAGCCCACTCCAGATCCTTGCGCTTCATCACGCGCTCGATGCGGGTGTACATCGACGTGACGTCGGCGGGCTTGATGTCCTTGGTCTCGACGCCGCGGTTCGCCGCCATCCAGCGCTGGATGCTGCTCTCGCGGGCGGCGCGCAGCTTGTGCTCCTGGTAAATCTCCAGGACGATCGTCGCCATCGTCGGACGCACCGCCTCGACCGCCAGACCCTCGATGTCGTACTCGTTGAGGCGGGAGAGAGCGTCCTTGATCAGGGGGGTGTTGCTCTTCATCGTGTCGAAGGCGACGCCGAAGCGGGTGGCCAGTTCCTCGATGGCGAGACCGCGCAACTCGCTGGCGGATGCCTTCTTGGTTGCCTCGGCGTGCTGGCCGACCTGGTCTTCGGTGGGGCCGCTGCCCTTGGCAGGAGAGGCGTCGGGGACGTGGTGGGGGATGCTGCCGTAGTCGCAGAATGGCTCCCCAGTGGCCATTTCGCGATCGACCACGGTCTGCCAGGAGGCAACACCCTTGTCGATGGTCGAGTGGACCACGCCGACCGCCTTGGCGTACGCCCGGTGTGAGAACTGCGGGCCGTAGGGGCACTCGCACATCTCCCAGCGGAACTGGTTGAGAGAGGCGTAGGCCTCGGCGCGGCGCTCCTTGGCTGACTTGAACGACCGGTCGGCCGAGTTGATGTCGCCGCGGCGATCGTGGTCTTCCTCCACGATCTCCTGGTCGATCTCCTGGTCGAGGTCGAGTTCCTCTTGGAGGGCTTCGGTCATGTTGTTGTTCCCTTTCGGTTCAGGTTGGGCGAGATCCTAGCAACAGTGGCGAGCAAACTTGTCACACAAGATCACTCCATCTCCTGGACGACCTCTTCCAGCACTTCGACGTCCTCATCCTCCTGGGCGACGGACGCGTCCACCAAACTCTGATCGAACCACGCCGTGTCGGTGACGGCGTTGATGACGAGCGTCTTCAGGACGCCGGGGTCGATCGCTTCGACCTCGATCTGGAACACGCGGCCCCCGTGCCTGCGGGCGAACCCTGACGCTCGCGACGACGTCAGCTTGCCGGGGTTGGCGACGAGGCCCAGGCCTCCCAGTGCCACCGGACGGGCCTGGTCCTCCGTCACTCCGAGGCGCTCCCAGTGCTTGAAGCTGACGCCCATGCGCGTCGCCTGGTCGATGAAGTTGCGCTCGATGTCCTCGCCCTCGGGATCGAGGTCACCGAGGTAGAACACGACGGTGGGGCGTCCGTCGTCGGCCATCGCCTTCCAAATCTCTCGCTCCAGGGACTCCGACGAGTAGCCGCGCAGAGCGGCGGTGGGCAGGCCGTACTCCCAGGTCCAGTCCTGTACCTGCGCCGCCAGGGTGGCCTTCTCGAACAGCACCCAGACCTGGAACGTCTGGTCCTCGGTGCGGTCGCGCCGGTAGATTTCCTTCACCCACTCGACGGCGGCGGCGGGGCTGGCGAACGACTGTGGTCGCGTGACGCTGCGGGTGGTGTCGGAGAGCGCCGGGAAGGTGCCGTTGCGGCGGGCCTCGCTGGTCCGGGACGACAGCGCCTTGTAGCGGCTCTCCGTGTTGTCATAGCCCCCGACCACGGCGGCGACGAGGCGATAGTGCAACTGCCTGAGGGTGACGGTGGTGCTGTAGCTGGCAGCGATGACCGCTGCTTCAGCGATGATCAAAGCCCAGTTCAGACGGGGTGCGTAGGGCTTCCCGTCCTTGCGTAGACGTGGCATGGTGACTCCATTCGGTTCGGTTGTGGACCAGTCAACCACACGCACTTGCTAGACACAACCACTTCATCTACCGTCCCCCCATGCCACGCAAGATCCGCCGCCCCGCCGTCCCGACCGCCCACGACCTGGACAATGAGGTGTCCGAGTACCTGCTCAACCGCTCGGCGCGTGAGCGCGCCACCGCCCACGAGAACCGGTACAAGGCCGAGTTCATGGCCTTGCTGGCCGAGGTGGGCGCCCCTCAGGAGGGTGGGCACCGGATCCTCAACCTCAACGAGCCGCTGACCTTCGCCAGCTACAACGCCACCGGCAAGCTGACCGAGAAACAGGTCACCGGCATACGTCGTGTACGCCGCGAGGTCACCGCCCTCGACGCCGACAAGGTGATGGCCTTGTTGGAGCGCAAGGGGCTGGTCGAGCTATGCACCGAAACTGTCCGCGTCGTCAACGAGGACGCTGTGCTTGCTGCCAACTTCGACGGCACGATCACCGACGAGGAGATGGAGGCGTGCTGGAACCGGTCGGAGAACTTCGCCTTCTATCTGGTGGAAGAGTAGGGTTACTAGTTACCATCGTCTGATATGGCGATATCACTGGGACACACAACTGGAGCAACATGACTGATCAACTGGCGGCAGCCGTCATGAGCACGGCCGATCACGAGCGGTTGGGCTACCTCCGCTGCAACACCTTGGGCCATGCATGGCACGACTACGACAGCACCTGGAACACCGAGATGGGCAGTCCACTGACGCTGCGCTGCGAGCGCTGCGGCACCGAGCGGCGCGACGTGATCGGCACCTACGGGCAACTGGTCACGCGCAGCTACGTCTACCCCGACCGGTACAAGTACCCGAAGGGCACCCGCCCCGACCGGGCGGCGTTCCGAGTGATGCTGCTGGTGCAGCGCCTGCAAGAGCAGCGCACGACCAGGCGCAAGGCTGAGACGAAGGTCAAGGAGTTGTCGGCATGAGCGACGAAGAGTTCGCCTGCACGGTGGGCACCTGCGACAAGGCGTTCGCCACGCGACTGGCCTTGCAGGGCCACATGACCTCCCACCGCGAGCCGCGGCCTTGCCCCGAGTGCGGCAAGCAGTACCGCACGGCCGGTGCCCTGGGCAACCATCGCAAGAACCAGCACGGCATCGCCTCAGCCAACGGGTCGGTCCAGCACCGGCCCAAGAAGAACCGAATCGATCTGGACTGGACCACCGACGACATCATGACCACCGTGGTCATGGTGCTGTGGCCCGGAGGCAGCATCCCCGTCAACGCAGTCGTCCCGCTGATCCAATGGCGGGAGACCACCCGAGAGTTCCTGGAGAAGATACGAAGTGAGTGACACCATTGTTGAAGAGCGGTTCAGTGACCTGGACTACCCCGGCAAGAAGCCCCCTGTGAACAGGGGGAAGAAGAAGCCACCGGTCGAGATCAACGACTGGGACGCCAAGCCCGTCTACTACAAGGTCAACGGCGAGAAGCGGGAGTTCTTCACGATCTCCCACCTCGCCAAGGCACTTGGATACAGCGTGCAATCGATCCGCGCCTGGGAGGCGATGAGCCTGTTACCGCGCTCGGGGATCCGAGGACCGCGCACCGTCCGTCCGGTCGCTGCCGGTCGCTCTGACAAGGGCAAGCGTCTCTGGACGCGTGAGCAGATCGAGGCTATTCTCGCCACGGCGCAGAAGCACAGGGTGCTGCTCAACAAGGAGCCTCCGACGCCTGCGTTCTGTGCCGACGTAGCTCGACGGTTCGAAGAACTGGCCGGGTGATCACATACCCAACTATCACAACATGAGGTAGATGCAATGCCATCGAAGCGACCTGCTCGTCCCCGCCCCGCTCCGGTTCCCGAACCCGAGTATGAGGACGACGACGTCAACACCGTTGACGTCGAGGATGATCCCAAGGTCAAGAAGGCCCGCGCTCGACTGCGGGCCACCAACACCGCCGCCGAGGGCAACGGTGAGGCCAAGCCAGCGCTGCGCGGTGGGTGGACCGAGGCCCAGAAGCAGATGGACTCCACGTCGGACTACGCCCAGACGTTCAAGCCCGACGAGAACACGCAGTTCGTCAAGTTCCTCGATGACCTCCCCTATGTCAACTTCAAGCGCCACTGGATAGAGCGGGCCTCGACCACCCCAGGCAAGCGCAACGTCCGCGCCTACACCTGCTTGAAGTCGTTCGACGGCAAGGACTGCCCGCTCTGCAAGATCGGGGAGAAGCCCCAGGCGGTGGCTGCCTTCAACATCGCCATCATCGGTGACGACGGGCAGTTGCTGCTGAAGTCGTGGGACGCCCAGCCCCGCATCTACAACGTGCTGAAGGCCTACTCCAACGACGCCAAGATCGCCCCCCTGACCAAGGGCTTCTTCATGGTGTCGAAGTCGGGGGCCGGTGGCCGCGGCGGCACCGTGCAGTACAACATCTCCCCGATCCGTGCCTCCTCGCTGGAGGAGGACTACGACGTCACCGTCCCCGACCAGGCTGAGTTCGACGCCATCGAGCGCTACACCCCCGAGATCATCTCGGTGCCCACGGTGAAGGAACTGCGCGATCTGGCTGCGGAACTGGCCGACGAAGACTACGACGACTGAGCGGTGCGCGGCCCGTGGCTGAATGATCCGTACGTTCCTCACGTCCTCCTCACTGCTGACGAGGTACGAGGGGCGGTGCGGTCCCTGGAACGGCGCGATGCGTTCGTGCTCGACTTGGAGACAACAATGGGGACGCCCGTCTCCAACCGGGTGCGTTGGGTAGGCCTCGGTTCCTACGCCGAGGCCTACCTGATCCCCGTGGAGCACCCCAAGGGCGTCGTGATCGAGCGCGAGCACAAGATCAAGCGCGCTGCCCACCTGCTCTACCCCGAGGACGACCCGCGTCACTGGACGCCGACCACCCACCAGCCCAGCCACCGCATGGTGGACGTCACCGTGCCCACGGTCTACGCCGACCCGCCAGCGCAGCTACCGCCCGGTGACGTGGCCGATCTCATCCGCCCGCTGATGTTCTCGGGCCGCGCCAAGATCGGATCGAACGTCAAGTTCGATATCCAGAGCCTGCGCAAGTACTACGACGCCATGCCGCCAGGGCCGTACCACGACACGATCATCGCTCGGCATGTGCTCAACGAGAACTTGATCGAGTACGGCCTGAAGCCCCTGACCTACTCGACCTTCGGCTGGTCGCGGGAGCGGCGCTCGATCTACCCCGATCTCGGCAAGCAGGACGTCGCCAACTTCGGCCTCGATGAGGTCGCTCGATACCTGTGTAAGGATCTCAGGTATGCCTGGCTGCTGTTCCAGCGCGACCACGAGATCCTGAGGCGCAAGCGGCTACTCCCCGTCTACGACTTTGAGATGTCGCTGTACCCCGTGCTCATCGACATGGAGTACGAGGGGTTCCCGGTGGACCTGGCCGAGATGGAACAGGTCAAGGCCGACCTGCTCGGACGCATCCACGAGATCGAGCAGGAGGCGGCGGGCCTGGCCGGGGACGAGTTCTCCCTGTCCAACACCGAGGCCAAGCGCTGGGTTATGTTCGGCCAGCAGATCAGGGACAAGCACGGCACCCCCAAGCCCATCCCGGTCGGCCTCTCCAACAAGGTGCAGTTGGAGACCCAGGGCTTGCAGCCCCTCAGCTACACCGAGAAGACCGAGGTACCCCAGGTCACCAAGGCGGTGCTGGACTACTACGCCAACCGCGGTAACCCGATGGCGACCCTGCTACTGGAGTGGTCCGGGTTGGAGAAGCTCCGGGGCACTTTCATCGAGGGCTTCCAGACCTACCTCCAACCGCATACCGATGGTACGCAGCGGATCCATACCGGCTTCAAGCAGCACGGCACCAAGACGGGGCGCCTGTCCTGCTCGGCGCCCAACCCCCAGCAGCTACCGCGTGAGCAGAAGGGCCGCACCTCGATCCGCCAGTTGTTCGTGGCCGGTCCCGGCCACCTCCTGATCGTGGCTGACTACGACCAGGTGGAACTGCGCTGCGCCGCCTACGAGTCCCGCGACCCCGAGATGCTGGCCGTGTTCCGTCGCGGCGAGGACATCCACCGCTCCGCGGCCTCGGCCATGTTCCAGGTCGAACTCGATGACGTCTCCGAGGAGCAGCGCTCGGTCGGCAAGACGCAGAACTTCGCCGTCCTCTATGGTGCTGGCCCCGCCCGCATCGCCTTCGTCGCCCACTGCTCCCTCCAGCGGGCGAAGCAGTTGATACGCAGGTACTACGCCACCTTCGCCGGGTTGGAGCCTTGGAAGCGCAAGCTCCTGGAGCGCGCTCGCAGGGCCGGGGATCTCGCTGACGGCACCAAGCCTCCGCACGTGGTCATCCCTCCGGTGGGCAGGCTGCGGCGGCTCCCCATGCTCTACGAGAACCACGACGGCACGCGGATGCACGCCGAACGACAGGCGGTCAACGCCCGCATCCAGGGCTTTGCTAGCAACATAGCCAAGATGGCCATGCTCAATCTCTACCCCAAGCTCCAGGAACTACCGGCCCAGATGATCATGCAGGTACACGACGAGGTGGTGATCCGTTGCGATGAACGACACGTGTTTGAGACGTTGCCCCTGGTTGTCGAGACGATGTCGGGGGTCACCAACAGCGAGGGGGATCCCATACTCGGGCCGGTCCCTCTCATAGTGTCTGCAAAGGTGGGGTATACGTGGGCGGCAGCGAAGGGCGCGAAGTGAGGTCGTACGATCATGTCCATGCCCACTCAGGTGAGCACAGTGGCTGAGAAGGTCGTCCCGTTGGCCGACGACTACGCTCAACAGATCGTCGCCTCCCTGCCCACCGCGGAGTCCGAGGAGATGCTCACCCAGGGCATCGCCGGGGCGCTCCTGTCGTTCTTCGCTGACGCCGTGTGCGCCTTGTCCTGCGATGTCTGACTCGGCCTCCTGGTACCAGCGCAAGATGGCGGCAGCCCGTGGTGGTGCTGTGGGACGTCCGCCCGCCCCAGCAGCCCCACCACAGCAGGTGGCACGCCCCGGATACCCACCACAGCAGCAACTCAGTCTGTTCAACCAGCCCATCCCGCAACAGCAGCAGCTACCTCCGGTGACCACCGAGAATCTGTGGGGGGCGATGCAGCATTGGCGGGGCGGCAAGGCTCACCGGGTTGACCGTGAGCCGTGCCCCGAGTGTGGGTCGGACCAGTACTACAGCCGCACCGAGGGCGCCCGTCGTGGCCCTCCACCGGCACCGCACTGCTTCCAGTGCGGCTACAACGGATTGTTCACGCAGGGTCTCCAGGCCACCTGGCAGGGCTGACCCCGCTCTTTCGTCAGGGGAACCATGAGCAGCACGGAGATCGACGCCCTCATCACCCGCGTCAACAAGCGGCTGAAGGCCGAGGTGCTGGTCTACGCCAGCAGCATCCCGACCTTCCGCCGCGTCACCACCGGCAGCCTCAGCTTCGACCTGATGCTCGGCGGTGGCTGGCCGCTCAACTGCTGGAACGAGATCATCGGCAACGAGAGCCACGGCAAGACGGTGCTGGCGCTGAAGACGATCGCCGCCAACATGACCCTCAACCCTGAGTATCGGGCGCTGTGGGTCGCCAGCGAGGACTACGACAAGGTGTGGGCCGAGGCGCTGGGCGTGGACAACGACCGGATGGTGCTGGCGCAGACCAACATCATGGAGGAGGCCTACGAGGTGATGATCGAGGCGCTCGACACCCAGTCGGTGGACGCCGTGGTGCTCGACTCATACCCGGCTTTGATACCGACCTCCGAGGGCGAGGGCGACATGGACCAGTGGGTGGTCGGCCTCGGGGCACGGCTGACCAACAAGCTGATGCGCAAGTCACCCCCGGCCCAGCGGCGCAAGGAGGGCGAGCGCGACTGCCTGTGCCTGATCATCAACCAGTGGCGCGACCGCGTCGGCGTCGTCTTCGGTGACCCTCGCACCACGCCCGGAGGCAAGGGCAAGAACTTCAGCTACTTCACCCGCATCGAGGTGGCCCGCGACGGGTGGATCGAGGACAAGGAGTCCAAGGTCAAGGTCGGCCTCAACATCAAGGCCCGCGGCATGAAGAACAAGACGGCTCCACCGGAGCGGGTCGGTGTCACACCCTTCTACTTCACTGACCACATGCCGTTCCGCAAGGGCATGTACGACGACGTCGGCCAGGTGTTCAACATCGCCCTCACCTACGACGTGATCACCCGTACGACGAACCAGTACCACTACAACGACCAGCGGTGGACCGGCAAGGAACCCGTGCTCCAAGCCCTTCGTGAGGATCTCGACCTCCGTCGTGCAGTAGACACAGAGGTGCGGCGCCTGCTCCTCGGTGTCCCAGTCGAGGAGCAGGCACCGCGGCCCAAGCGTCGGGTGAAGAAGTCATGACCTGTCCGTTGTGCGAGGAGGAGGTCACCGGGGACTGGGCCACGCTGTACACCGAGGAGGGTGCCCGCCAGGCCCACCGAGTGTGCATGCTGCGCGAGGTGCTCGGCGGCATCGGTCACCTCATCGCTCACGAGTACTGGTGTGCCAAGGGTGACCCCGACGCCGGTCTGACCCCCTACCAGAGCGCCCAGTTGGCCGAGGCCTACTTCCTTGTCGTTGGTGAGGTGAAACCATGACTGCACGTCGGTTCGAACTGCATCGGGACGTCGATGTCACCGGGATCTCGGGGACCGGCGTGGTGGCCGAGGGCGTCCTCTTCTCCGATGACGTGGCGGTGCTCCACTGGGTCAGTCAGTGGCCGTCATCGGTCGTCCACTACGAGCGGGGCATGGAGTCCGTCGAGCATGTCCACGGCCACGGTGGGCAGACCAGGATCGTCTGGCTGGATGAGTGAAGGAGTGGGAGAAGGAGGAGCGACGCCTGGCTCGCCGCCGTGGCGGTGCCCTGACTGGCGGCAGCGGCAGCGGATGGCTGCGGCGCAACGACGTGCGAGAGGGGACCGCCATTCTCTGGGAGCAGAAGACCACCGGCAACCGTCAGTACACGATCAAGGAGGACGACTGGGAGGAACTGCGCAAGCACGCCCTCTCCGATGGGCGTATCCCTGCGTTGCACATCACTATGGGCCGCAAGAAGCGCCGCCTGATACTGATTGAGGAGGACGACTTCCCACTATGACAAGAACCGTGCGCCATACCGCTCTACGGCGGCTCAAAGACACGTATCGATCGAAGTCGGGGCTGCTGCTCCCCCACATCGAGCGCCACGTGATGCGCACGATGACGGACTCCCGTCCCGACGACCACTCCGACAAGTACATGCACCCCTCGGACATGGTCAAGCCCGAGTGGTGCGGGCGCCACGACTACTACCGCCTGGTCGGCACCCCCACAGGCAAGGTCACCTCGGCCAACCCCAGCTTCCGCATGAACAACGTGTTCGCTGAGGGCCACGCCATCCACGGCAAGTGGCAGACCTGGCTGTGGGAGATGGGGTGCCTCGTCGGTTGGTTCCGCTGCAAGGAGTGCGGCCACCGCTGGTACGCCAAGTCCCCGGTCGAGTGCCAGTTCTGTCGCAGCGAGCGCCTGGAGTACCGCGAGCTACCGCTCCACCACGAGCGCTACATGGTGGAGGGCCACGCCGATGGCGCCGTCCACCTCCCCGAGTTCCGCAGCCTCATCGAGATCAAGTCCATCGGCATCCGCACGCTCGCCTTCGAAGCTCCCCGGCTGTACCAGCGGTACCTCGACGGCCAGTCGGCCGAGGACATCTGGCGCGACATCAACCACCCGTTCTCGTCGCACATGCGCCAGGGCCAGTTGTACCTGTGGATGGCCTGGCCTGCCTACGAGCAGATCGTGTTCATCTACGAGTCGAAGTTCCACCAGCAGACCAAGGAGTTCGTGGTGGACTACAACAAGAGCTTCATCGCCCCCATCCTGAACGTGGCGCACGAAGTGTCACAATGTGTGCGCACCGGCCACCTCCCCGAGCGCCCCGACTGGGCGACGGGACCGGAGGGCAAGGTCTGTCCGTCGTGTCCGTACCGAGCTACCTGCTGGAGTATCGATGAGCAACGAGAGAGTGCGCCGGATCCGACGCCCAAGGTCCGACGAGCGAAACCTGCCGTCCGCAAACGTGCCCTTCGGGATGCCGCGGTACGACGTACCGGAGATACCTGACGACGTCACCATCATCAGCGATGAGCGGCTCATGCAAATCTTCTTCCGCTTCGTCGCCTGGCAGAACTACGCCGCCACCGAGTTCGCCGCCGCCGAGGTGGAGGAGGAGCGCGCCGACCGCAACGTCAAGTTCCTGGAGGCCCAGCACATGGTCCTCAACTGGCAGTCGGCCAGGGACAAGGTGACCGTGGCCCGCAGCCAGATGGCCCTCGACCCCGAGATCGAGAAGGCCAAGCAGGATCAGATGAACGCCTACGCTCTGCGCAAGATGCGCCAGGTGGTCTACGAGAACTGCGTGGCCAGCGCCGCCGCCGTCTCTCGTGAACTGACCCGTCGCCTCGGGCGGGAGGCCGTGGAGCGACGTGTCGCACGGTGGTCACCGTGAACACCAAGGTGCTCGGCATCGACCCCGGACAGAAGGGGGCGCTCGCCTTCCTCGGTCTCGACGGGACGATCCGAGAGCTTGAAGACATGCCTCTGCTCGGCAAGGCGGTCAACGGTCACCTGCTGGCGCGCCTGGTCCAGGGCTACGGCCCGATCAAGATGGCGGTGGTCGAGAGCGCTCACTCGATGCCCAAGCAGGGCGTGGCCGGGGTGTTCACCTACGGCGTCGGTTACGGCGTGATCCTCGGCGTCCTCGCTGCTCTGGAGATCCCGACCACCTTCTACACGGCGGCGGAATGGAAGCGGCACTTCAGGCTGAACAACGACAAGGCGCTGTCCCGACGTAAGGCAACTGAACGCTGGCCTACCTACGCTGACAGCTTCAAGCGTGTGAAGGATGATGGCCGCGCTGAGGCCTGCTTCATAGCGGCCAAGTGGATCGCTGATAACCCCATGCGGGCACCGCGCAAGATCCTTGCACCGGTTCGGGACATGGCCGACTGATACTCTCGTTTCCCAGGTTGCAAACCTGAGGAGCACCAGTGGAACCAATGGTCGCAGTCGTTGATGACGACGAGGTTGACGTCTACAACCTGAAGTCCCAGCCCGTGGTGCGTCCCACCCCGACGCCGCTCCCCGTCCCCCAGCCGCTCATGGACATGCGCGACGTGATGCGTGTCGGCGCAGCGTCCCCACCCCAGGCTGTGGCCTCCTCGATCCAGCGCAGCATCTTCGATGAGTCATACCTGCCTACGATCCGGGCCATCGGTGCCGGGGCCGTAGCTCAGGCCTGCAAGGGCATCGCCATCGCTCGGGGCCACGTCGCTGTGCGCGGCCTCGATCTCGGCGTGGCCATCGGGTTCGACAACGTCCCAGGGGACAACGGCACGGAGATCAGCGCTCAGACCTTCCGCCTCTTCCTGAGGTAGGTATGGCTGCCCCATACCCTGGCGTCTATCGAGCGAAGGCCCAGCGCCTCGACGGCACCAAGCTGACGGCCAACGTCCCCCAGGTCTTCGGGGAGCAGGACGTCATCATCACCGCCTTCGTCGGCTCCCCTCCGACGTCCTCGGAGATGGGCTGGGTGGCCTTCCACGGTGGGCGCCCCGAGTTCCCGGTGTGGCTCGGCGTCGGGACCGGTGGCGGCGGCGGCGGCGGGGGAGGAGGCACCGTCACCGACACCCTGTGGGTCGGCCCCTCGGCTCCGACCGATGCCAGCATCGAGATGTGGTGGGACACCGACGAGGACGCCGACCTCGATCTCCGCTACGCCACCCCGGCCTACGTCGATGATCGGATCCCCAAGCGCTACGCCAACAGCGGCACTGCGGGCTTCACCTCAGGGACGACGCCGAGGGTCGCCTGTTCCCTCACCGTCCCGGCCCAGGCCATCAACGGCAGCGTCTACTTCTCAGCGATGCTGAGGATCAACAGGACGGTCGCCACCGACACATTCTCCGTGGACATCGTGGACCGTCCGACGACCACCATCCAGGCCCAGGACTACCCGTGCATGACCGCCGCCAACACCAGTCAGTACCACTCCGTGCTCTCGGGGGCGATCGGTACGTCGGCCGGTGTTGCGCTGATCCTTGACCTCCGAGTGATCCGCAACTCAGGGACCGGTACCGCTGAGACCTACGCAGCCGGTGCGTACAACCGCATCGACGGACTCTGGTTCCCAGGATGACCGGCGTCCTCAAAGTCCTCACCGCTCCCGGAGTCTGGGAGAAGTCCGGTGGCGCTGGAGGGCAGGGTCCACCGGGAGCCAACGGCGTCGGTGTTCCTGTCGGCGGCTCTATCGATCAGGTGCTGGCCAAGAACAGCACCACGAACTACGACACCAAGTGGGTCACCCTGACCGGGGAGGTACCGGCTGCTCGCACCATCACCACCACCGCACCACTGACCGGTGGCGGTGACCTCAGTGCTGACCGAACGCTGGCGGTCAACACGTTCGGCGCAGCCCAGCCAGGTGTCGTCCCCCCATCCGGTGGTGGGGCCGTCAACTACCTGCGCGCCGATGGCACCTGGGCACTGCCTCCTGGTGCTGGCGGGGGCATCTCTGGTATCACCGTCAAGGAGGGCGGTGTCTCCCTCGGCACCGCCTTCACCTCGCTGCTGTTCACCGCTGCTGGCTTCGACATCACCGCTGTCGGCACCGAGGCGACGATCATCCTCGACCTCACCGAGTACACGGGCGGGGCGCTACCTCTCACTGGTGGTGGCACGGGCGCCACCTCAGCAGCGGCAGCACTGACCGCCCTCGGTGCAGCCAGTGCGGCCACGCTCACCGCTCACACCGGGGCGACGACCTCGGTCCACGGCATTGCCGACACGTCCATCCTCGCCACGACGACGGGCACGCAGACACTGACCGGCAAGACGATCGCCCTCGGCTCCAACACCATCAGCGGCACCATCGCTCAGTTCAACACGGCGGTGACCGACGCCGACCTCGCCACGACTGCGGCCCTTGCTGCTCACGAGGCCGACACGACAGCCATCCACGGCATCGCTGACACTGCTCTGCTCTCCACGACTGCGGCTCTTACCGCCCACGAAGCGGACACCACGGCGATCCACGGCATCGCTGACACGACGGCCCTCGCCACCCTCACCGGCACTCAGACCCTGACGAACAAGACGATCGGTCTCGGCAACAACACGGTGACCGGCACCACGGTGCAGTTCAACACTGCGCTCTCCGACAACGACTTCGCCACCTTGGCAGGCCTGGAGACGTTCACCAACAAGGCGATCAGCCTGCTGACCAACACCGTGACGGGCACCACCGGTCAGTTCAACAACGCTCTCACTGACAACGACTTCGCCACCTTGGCCGGTTCGGAAACGCTGACCAACAAGGCGCTCAACCTGGCGAGCAACGTGTTGGTCGGCACCACCACCCAGTTCAACGTGGCGCTCAGTGACAACGACTTCGCCACTCAGGCGGGCGCCGAGACACTGACCAACAAGACGCTCAACTTGTTGTCGAACACCTTGGTCGGCACGACGGCTCAGTTCAACACCGCCCTGAGCGACAACGACTTCGCCACGCTGGCCGGGACGGAGACACTGACCGGCAAGACGATCAACCTGACGAACAACACGCTCACCGGGACGGCGAGCCAGTTCAACATCGCCAACTCCGACTCGGACTTCTACACCACGGGCGGCACCGACGTGTCGGTGGCTGACGGTGGCACCGGACGGAGCACGAGCACCACCGCCAACGGTGTGATCGCAGCCGGTACCACAGCGACCGGAGCCTTCCAGACGATCCTCCCTGGCACCACGGGTCAGTTCCTGAAGTCAGCCGGGAGCACCGTCCCCGGTGCCTTCGCCAACATCGTCACGGCTGATGTCACCAACCTCGACACACTGATCTCTGGCCTGACCAACAACAAGGCCGACAAGACCATCGCCGTCACGGCCTCCTCTCCGCTCACGGGTGGTGGCACGCTCGCTGCCTCGTTCAGCATCGGGATCAACGCTGCCTCGACCACCGTCATTGGTGCCACCCGTCTCTCGACCAACGCCGAGGCCGTCGCCGGATCACCGTTGGCCACCATCGCTGTCACCCCAGCGGCGGTCGTTGCTGGGTACCTCCAACTGACGGGCGGCACGATCACTCCCGGCAGCCTGAACATCACGGGCGCTACCGCTCAACTCACCTTCGGCACTCGCTCCGGGCAGCACCTGCTCCTTGCCAGCACCACCCACGGCCTCGGCATCCAGGGCACGGGAGGTGCAGGGCAGGACACGGTGTACTTCCGCTCTCCCACCGCCTTCTACTGGTACAAGGGCGGCTCACCGCACAGCGACATCGCTGGCAACCCCGGTGTTGGGGGGGTCCAGGTGCTCTCGCTGGTCGAGACCGGCGTCCCGGCGACGAGCCTCTTCAAGTACAAGACGTACCGGATCTGGCACGAGGGCAACCAGGGACATACCGCCGACAACAGTGGCATCAACGCCGACATGCTCGACACCTTCCACGCCTCCTACTTCGCCAACCGAGCGGAGATGGAGTCGCTCCTCGGTGACCTCCTCTACGTCGGGCTGTACGACGCTGCGGCATACCGGACTACGGGAACCAAGCCTGACCCGGACTGGGAGCTTGGCCCCACCGTCTATCGCCACGGCATGTACTGGGTGTGCTCCTCGTCGGGCTTCCTCGACTTCATCGACGCCGACGCCTCTGGTCGTTACGACGTGGACGTTGACGACCAAGTAGAGGTTGCCAATGGCGACTGGATCATCGCCATCGACCCGCTCTTCAATCCTGCGAACCCGGCTCATGATGCAGGCACCGACCTGACGCTGGCCGACATGACCTTCCAGTACATCCCGTTCTCGGCCGAGACGTTCGTCAAGAACCAGATCCTGGCCCACATCGCAGCGGCTGATCCACACCCGCAGTACTTCAAGGAGGAGTACGAGGCTGACGGCACCGTCGTGCGCTACGCACCTCTGGTCCACAACCACCAGGCCGAGATCCGTCAGCAGGTCATCAACCACCAGATCCAAGACCCGTGGGCGGTGAGCGCCTGGTCATGGGATCCGTCCGGTGTTGTCACACTGACGGTGGACTCACGGCACTCCATCCTGCCGAACAGCCACATCAACATCGCCAACGTCGATCTCGGCTTCAACGGCAAGTGGAACGTGCTCGACTCCGAGACAGCGCCCAACCTGATCAGCTTCTTCTACGGCACCACGGCACCGCCTGGCTACACGGTGCCGGTCACTCTGGGAACGGCGGGGCAGGTCTACAACGACCCGCACTCGCAGTACCTCGACGCAGACGAGGCAGCGGCCACCTATCTCACAGAAGAGAGAGCGGACACTCTCTACGCCGACGTCGTCCACGACCATGACGGCAGGTACGAACTGTTCGGGGCTGTCGCTCTCCACGAAGCGGCAGAGAACCCGCACCCCCTGTACCTCACCCAAACCGAGGGCGACGTTGCCTACGCCATCAAGGGGCACACCCACCCGGAGATCCTGGAGGTACACCCCACCGATGGTGCCAACTCGGCTGACATCTGGATCGGTGACCAGCAGCCCACGGTGGCCAACGGTGTCGCTGTCGGTGACCTGTGGATCGAGACCGCTCCGCTCGGACTGCAAGCTCCAACGGTGAAGACGCTCACCGTGAGCAACGGCACCACCAGTGCCTCGGTGGTGCTCTCCTGGCAGCAGTGGGCTGCTTCCGAATCGTTGACCGTCATCTCCTTGGAGCGTTCGGAGAACGGGACGACCTGGCCTCCGACATCACCTGCCGTGGTGCTCACCACTGACAAGACGCTCACCACGTTCACCGACACGGGTCGCACCGCCAACACCATCTACTACTACCGCATCAGGGCCACCAACTCAGCAGGTAGTGGTGCGTACTCGTCAACAGTGAGCATCGTGACGAAGCCCGCCGATGTCACCGGGGTGAACGCCACGTCGTCGGGGCCGACGAACTCGGCAGTGTCGTGGACTGCTCCTGCTGGCGGCACCTACACCTACGAGGTCTACGTCAACAGCGTGCTGGCGACGACTACATCCTCGCTGTCGTACACAGCGTCGGGGATCACCGAGAACGAGACGACCACCTTCGGCATCAGGTCCAAGGGTTCCACCGGCCTCTTTGGAACCACCGTCAACGACACGATCACCAGCGGCAACGCTGCCCCCGTGCAGCCAGCCTCCATCACCATGAGTTCCGTCGATTACGACTCGGCTGTGGCGACCTGGCCCGCCTCTACCTCTTCGGATCGCAAGGACTACGAGGTCTTCCTCGGCTCTACGTCGAAGGGGTTCACCACCGCGCTGTCGTACACCTTCACCGGACTCGCCGCCTCGACTCTGTACACGTTCCAGGTGCGGACACGGGACACCGGCTTGCTCTACTCGCCGTATCGCTCGACCACTGCCACGACCGCTGCTCCCCCCGACACCACGCCACCCACAGCGCCGACGATCAACAGCTTCCAGCCCGCTGGTACCTACGGCACCATGGTCCTCAACGCCACGCTCAACGCTGGCACCACCCAGTACCGGATCGACAGTTCGATCAACAACTCCACCTGGACCGTTGAACTGAACTGGACGGCCCGAGGTGCTGGTGCCATTCCCGCCCGGACCATCGGCACCTATGCCGCTGGAACCACGGTGTACTGCCGGGTCTACGCCGCTGATGCTGCTGGTAACTCCACGTACACCAACGCCACGGCATACACGCTGATCTCCTCGCCCACCTACATCACGGCCTCGTCCACCAACCACTGGCGGGCCAGCGGCACCTGGAATGCCATGGGCACGAGCCGACCGGTTCAGGGCTACTACTCCAACTCGGGATACAACGCCACCGGCTGCTGGTTCTACGGCACCAAGCCGAACACGACTCTGTACTACGGCGGGCGACGGACGATCACGTCGGGGAAGATTTGGCTGAAGCGCATGGACGGTGGCGACGGCGTGGATCGTGATGTCACCTTGTGGGAGCACACCTACACCTCGGTGCCTGCCGGTGCTCCGTCGCTGTACAACGGGACGGACATCGACGCCAACCTGCCTTGGAACGGTGCCGCTGTGTCGATCACCCTCCCGGCCACATGGGCGGCGGATCTTGTCAGTGGTGCTCCGTACAAGGGCATCGCTGTCTACAAGTCCACCGCTGATGGGACGACCAACTACATGACCCTCGCCAACCTTTCCGAGGACGCCAACACCGGGCGACTGGAGATCCACCACCTTGGCTGACCATGCCTAGCATCAAGCGCTGCACCGCCATCGTTGGAGGCGTCCCGACGTTCGTTGACGTCGTGATGACGGGATCAACGGGGCCAGCGGGACCGGGCGTGCCGGTCGGTGGTACCGCCAACCAGATCCTCTCCAAGATCGACGCCACCAACTACAACACGCAGTGGGTCACTCCCAGCGCTGCGTCGGTGGCCGATGGCTCCATCACCAACGTCAAGTTGGCGACGATGCCCGCCAACACGGTGAAGATGAACAACACGGCTGGCGTGGCGGCACCGACCGATGTGACCGTCGCCAACCTGCTCACTGCGCTCGGTGCCCAGCCCCTCGACGCTGACCTGACTGCCATCGCAGCGCTGACGGCGACCACCAACAACGTGATCCAGTCAGTCGGCTCGGCGTGGGCGTCACGTACCCCCACCCAACTGACCGCCACGCTCGACACGTTCACGGCGACGCTCAAAGGGCTGGTGCCACCGCCGACGACAGCGACGAGCACCAAGTACCTGCGCGACGACGGCACCTGGGTGGTCCCCCCCGATACCGCAGGTATCAGTCAGGCCACCGCTGACACGCTGTACTCGCCGCTGCGTCAGGTCATCATCATCGACCCCAACACGACGCGCACGATCAGCCTCACCGATGAGAACAAGAACATCGTCTTCACATCATCGACGGCGGTCACCGTGACCATCCCGCTCAACTCGACCACGGCCTGTCCTGTTGGGTACCGCGTTGACTTCGTCCAGTCGGGGACGGGCAAGGTCTCAGTCCAGGCGACTGGTGGGGTCTCCCTCACCGCCACCCCGTCCGCTGGGTTCCGTGCGCAGGGTTCGATGGGGTCGCTCATCAAGACCGCTGCCCCTGACACCTGGTTCCTGACGGGTGACCTCGCCTGATGCCAGGGCCGGTCGGGATCATCGCCTCGTCAGCCTCCGCATCCGAGACGCAGATGCGTCAGTCGGGCAACGGCAACTACCTGACCACCGCCGACAAGCCTGGGGTCGAGACGCCCGACGACTTCACCATCGACTGGTACGGGGCGATCGATGTCATCGGTGCCTCCAACCAGACGATGATCAACAAGTTCTCGACCGGTACCCCCAACCGATGCTGGATGCTGCGAGTGGGCACGGCCACGGTGGACACGTTCATGTCCTCGGACGGCACCAACCAGCCGTCGCCGGTCACTGCTCCGACGTCATCGATCCCCGCCGTCACCAACATCGGGGTGCGCTTCACCCGGCGCAAGAGCGACGGTGTGGCACGGCTCTACACCTCGCTCGTTGATCCGCCATCGTGGACCCAGGTCGGCACGGCCACCAACAACGTCGGCTTCACCCTGTTCGACTCCAACGCACCCATTGTCATAGGCGGGCATACCGGAGGTACGGTCGGTAGCCCAGCCATGTACTTCCGACGCGCCTCGATCTACAACGGCTTCGAAGGTGCTGGAACAGAGGTGGCATCACCTAATGTCACCGGCCTGGCGCTAGGGCTGACATCATTCGTGGACACCCAGGGCAACACCTGGACGTTGATGGGGACCGCTGCACTCGTGACCAGACCAAAGATGAGGGTTCAATGAGCTATTCAGGCCAGGCCGAACTGTCCATGGACGTGGACTTCCGCAATCGCATCGCCTCCTGCGCTGCCGTCGAGATCCCGCACACCCATCAGCCGGTGCAGTGGGCACAGGATCACATCTGGTGGATCGCGGCGGCGCCTGGCTTCGCTGACGCCTACAGCTACGCCCTCGCCAACAACGTCGAGCGCCCCGGCAACGACCCCGCCGTGATCACCGACGAACAGATTCTCGCAGCCGTTCAGGCCATCAACCAGGAGCAACCATGAGTGACACGCAGCAGCAGCAACCACAGCAGCAGTCGTTGGAGGACTTCAGCAAGGAAGAACTCATCCGCATCATCAAGCGGAGCCAGTTCGTCAAGGAGCAGATGAACCAGCGCATCACCGCCTTGCTCGGGGAGAACCTGGAGTTGCTGGCGATCGTGCAAGAACTTCAGGGTGACGCCCAACAGATGAGGGCACTGTCCAACGGAGAGGTTCCCCACCCCGAGGTACCTACTGACGTAACCTCGTAGTGATGGCGCAGCAGTCGTTCAACTCCTGGCAAACGAGGGACTACCCAGGGTCGATCGATGCTCCGTTCAGGGTGGCCGAGACGTTCGGGCCACAGCCCCGAGGTCACGATTACCTCGACAACCTGCGCATGTACTGGCGGCGCACGCCCGAGGCGCAGTACCCAGACGGGTACCTTGGAACCATTCCCTCCCGGCGTGGCGACCGGTTGATGGATGGCCTGAAGCAGCGCACCCAGAACCGTCCGTACACGAGGGGCGTCCACAAGGGCGAGCGCATCGACAACCGGGACTACTTCTGGCCCCCCGAGTTCAACTTGTGGTCGGGCCTGCAAGCACAGTCCCAAGGCATGAAGTTCTCCCCGCCAGGGATGGGTGAGTTCCTCCCTGACGAGCGTTACCCCACCGACAGACAAGTGGTGGGTCCGCGTAGTGTCCCCATTGGGTCCAGGTATGCAACCGGGGGTGGGCCAGCCCAAGCAGGCAACCCTGATCGCGTCCCTGTGTTGAGGAAGCAAGCTCCACCATGGGCCTCTGGTCTACGATCAAACCCAGGTATGACAGTGCCCTATCCAGGGAGGTAGTCCCATGCCAGGTTTCGTGTCCTCGATGCCGTCCAAGCAGACCAAGCCGTTGCCCATGCCGACCGTGGGCGGCACGTTCGGCGGTGGCTTGGGGAAGCAGACGCCGCGTGTCGGCCAGGGTGGCATCGGTCAGCCCGGAGGCATGATTCCACCGCCGCGCAACGGCGGCTCGCCGGGTAGTGCTCTCGGCCCGGTGATGGGTGGCGGCAAGTTCGCCATGCGTCCAGCCCAGCCTTCGATGGCACAGCCTCGGGCGCGCCCGATGACTCGCCCCGGTATGGGCCTGACGTGATCCCACTCCACCCCAAGCGTCACCGCGTGATGCCCCGCAACTGGGCGGCGGAACCGGAGAAGCGCGTCGTGCGCAACCTCCAGTACCGCACCAAGTACGGCCAGGGCATCCCCGCACCGACGTCCCCCATGATCAAGAACCTGCGCCAGCAGGAGGAGTTCCGCCGACTCCCGGCATAGAGAGGTATCGACATGACGTATCGAGTGCAGGCCCATCGACCCGCCCAGGATCCGACCGGCCACTTCCAGGTGACGCACGCCACCCACATGTTGGGGATGGGTGGGCGCCCGACGCCCACCAACATCAGCGGCCTCCAGCAGCCCTTCCCCTTCCCCCACGACTGGCGTACACGCGCTGGCGTCGGTCCCTTCCCCGGTCCGCGAGCGTCCCACGCTCGTGACATCGATTCGTACGGCACCTACAACCAAGGGAGTTTCTGATGAGCGCCACGGGCTACCCCGACCAGGAGCCAGAGGACGACGACAACGAGACCATTGATGAGGGCGAGACCTCTGACGAGAACGTGACGGATCCCTACGACCCCGAGGAACCCGACGAGGCCTGATGACGCTCTTCGGCCCCGATGTCTCGCAGTATCAGCAGGGGCTGGTCCCTCCTGATCCGCACGGCATCGGGTTCGGGATCTGTCGCGCCTCCATCGGTCAGATGGTGGACCTGACCGCGGTCGGTCCTATCAACTGGTGCCGTCAACACAACGTCCCGGTCGTTGCCTACCACTACGTCTACCCCACGAAGACGCACCCGGCCTCGGCCCAGGCCGAAACCTTCCACAAGGCAGTCGGCAACGACTCCAAGATCAACTGCATGATCGACTGGGAGTCGGACACCAACGACAACTGCCACCCCGATGGCGGGCCGCAGGAGCCAGCGTGGTCCGACGTGACCGCTGTCGCCAACGCCATCCGCAACCTCGGCCACAAGGTGGCACTGCTCTACGCACCCGACTGGTACTGGTCAGCGCAGGGCAGCCCCACGATGGCGGGGGCGGGCTTCGACCTCGTTGCGGCGGAGTACGGAGCCAAGCCCTGGCCCACCGGCTCCATGACCTCGGTGTACGCCGCCCGAGGTGGCGACGCCAGCGCTGATTGGAGGGCATACGGGGGTTTGACCCCGGTGCTCTTGCAGTTCTCCTGCCAGGTCACCTGGGGCAACAAGCAACTCGACATGAACGCCTACCGGGGTGACCCCGCTGTCCTCGGTAACTGGTTCACCACCTGGAACAAGGAGACGACAGTGGCAACGACCTATCCAGACGGATACAACAGCCCGCCAACACAGAAGACCATCGAAGAGGTCTTCGCCCGCGCCTCGGTGAAGATGCTCCACCCCGAGTACAAGAATCGCTGGAAGGCGTTGATGATCGCCTCCGAGGGCAAGCTCGGCATCGGTGGGGCCGGTCGCTCCACGGCCCAGCAGCAGGCGGTGTTCCTCGACCGTCACTACGTCGTGACCTCGGGGGGCTGCTGCATCTACCAAGGCAAGCGCTACCAGTTGAAGAAGGGCGCGGCCCACGCTGCGCCGCCGCTGCGCTCGTTCCACGAGAACATCGTCCAGGGCTGGTCCGCTGCGGTCGATGCGGTCGGTGACCTGAAGTGGGCGGCTGCCAACTGCGAGGCGTACGGGTTGGAGCAGGCCACGTGGGGCGGCGAGGTGTGGCACTTCCAGTTCACCGAGTTCCCGCACAGCGTCAGTCAGTGGATCAAGGAAGGGTCGAAGCCGCCGACGAAGTGGGTGATCCCAGGAGCGCCTCCCACCACGACACCCCCTCCCACCACGACGCCGCCGCCGACTACGACGCCGCCGCCGACCACCAACTGGGTCACTGACCTGATGAACAAGATGCCCGTGCTGAAGAAGGGCAACCAGGGCGTGCCGGTCAAGCGCTGTCAGCACTTCCTCGCCCTGTCGGGCCAGATGGACCCGAACAACATGGGGAACTTCGACGGCATCTTCGGCTCGGGTACCGAGGGTGCGCTCAACCGCTTCCTCGCCACGAAGGGAGCCACCCAGGACGGCGTGTGCGATCGCGACTGCTGGGACTGGTTCATGGAGGCTGGCAACGGCATCCCCAACCTCGTCAAGGGCAGCACGGGCATGGATGTGCAGCGCATGCAGCGCATGCTCTCGGCCAACGGGAAGATGGACCCCTCCAACCGGGCCAACTTCGACGGTGTGTTCGGTAGTGGTACCGAGTCGGCGTTGAAGTCCTTCCAGTCGTCCAAGGGTCTGACTGCTGACGGCCAGTGCGGGCAGAAGACGTGGACGAGCCTGCTCAACGGCTGACGACGATCATCGAGGTTGTCTTCACGTTCGTTCGTCGCTTCGTTGTCTTCGGCCTCGGCTGTTGGGTGATCGGCAACGCTCTCGTCAACCCGGAGGAGCGCCTCGGCCAACTCGCTGTCGGGATGGTGATGGTGGGGGTACTCCCCATCGAGAACGTCTTCAACTGGCGGCTCCAGCGACCAACGACCGAGGTGGAGCAACAGCCCAGGCGCTTAGAGCCTGAGTGATACCGTGCTAACGACCCTGCATACCTGAGATAAGGAGCCACCATGGCCGAGGCCGACGACAAGGACATCGATGATGTCGAAGAGGTTGACGAGGACGAGGAGGAAGTGGAGTCCCCGGCGCTAGTCCAGGAGCGGTTGGCCAAGGAGATGGGCAACGCTGTCTCCCCCACCGGTCCCCCGGCCGAGCCGATCTCCGAGGGCGACGGCACCCAGCCCCAGCCGGTACAGGACTACCGGTCGCCCTGATCTGAACCGCAGGCGTGAGTGGCCATCCGAGTTGATAGAGAGGTCTTCGACCCGGCATCCGGCCACTCACCTGGCGGGGTCCAGGTCTACGACGACGGCACCCGCCAGAACCCCTGGCAGCCGCGCCCGTTCACGACGAAGAACGAGTACGTCGTCTCCGAGGCGCTGCGGTTGATGTCGGTACCAGCCGACGTGATCCGCCAGACCCGTCCCGTAGTGCCTCAGCAACTGTTCCCGCCCACCATGGGCTACAACGACGTCCCCCTGACCATCGAGGACGTTCTTGACACCGACCGGTGGTCACCGCAGATCCGTAGCTGGGTATCCGGCACCCCGCTCCAGCCCCGCCGCGTGGACCAGATCGAGGACATGTGGTCGGGCACCCTCCGAGGCTTCAACGCCTCACCCAACATGGCCGGGTAGGGGGCGCTCGTGCTCAACCCTGATCAGTTCACAGTCAAGATGACTCCCGGCATGAAGCAGACACGCCAGAAGGGCCATACCCCCACCATCCGCCTGGAGGGTGAGGAGACACCGCGTAAGGTTTGGACCGGACACCCATCCGAGCGTCCGAAAGGCCATCTCCAGGCAGAACGTCCGAGGTAACACAATGGCCGTCAATGACAGTCGCAGCATGATCGCTGACTTCACCCAGGGTCAGATCGACAGCACGTACATCCAGTTGTGCCCCAATCGGGGCAACATCGAGAACCCGCCCCTCAACCGCATGGACTGGCCGAGCTACACCCAGGCCGAGGAGCACGAGGATCCCCCGTTCACCGAGGCGCACCTGCGTCGCCTGCCGCTGCCCAGGGAGCGGCGCGGTGCCGAGGGATTGGGCGAAGAGCGCTACTGAGCCATGACCGCCAAGCGGCGCCTCGACGCTTTCAGCTACGGGCTGGGAGTCGAGGCGGAAACCCATGTATGCGCCGAGTGCGGCTATACCTCGGCCAACCGCAAGAACTTCCGGCGTAGTGAGAGCGGTGAGTTCACCTGCACCACCGGTCACTACACCGACAAGCAGGGCGAGATGAAGCGCCAGAAGAACGTCTACGCGAGGCCGCGATGACCGGCCACATGGGTGTCCAGTTCGAACACGTGACGCACAGCAAGACGTTCCACGCCTTCGCCGTTGACTATGACAAGAGGGACGTCATAGCCCAGGTATCGCTCACCAGGCCACGGTCCTTCGTGCGCCCCGAGGAGGACAACCCGGACACGGTGTTCACCGACGTGACCGGTCAGACCCAACTCCCGATCCGTCACGAGCCGTCCAAGGTGTCGTGGGCGCTGGCGACCGGCGCCGGTCGGCGCATGGCGGCGCCCCACCTCCTCATAGCGGCGCTGTCGGAGGAGCACGGACTGACCCCGGTGGCTGATAGCACCCTGACAGCACAGGGTGCTCGGATGTCCCGCGCCGCCGTTCGGCGGGGGCTGATCAAGCCGCACCCGGACAACCCCAACATGAACGCCAACGCCGGGGTGATGGTCGGAGCCGAGAACGAGGCGCGACAGAGCCTGAGCGGGGCGTACGAGGGCGCCTACATGGGTCAGTGGTCGAGTCCTCGCTACAACGAGCGCGGCCAGCGGGTCAGCGCCCTCGACAAGTTCTCCCCCGACCAGATGAGCCGCGCCGTCCAGCGTGTCTTCAGCGGTCGCAAGCGCAAGCGTGAGGCGGAACCGGAGCCTGAGCAGGGCACGCTGTTCTGATGCCACGCCTCGCCACCTGCCACGTCTGTCACGTCCTCCAGCGGTTCCCCGACGTCCCACCGAAGACGCCGATGGTCCCAGCGCGCCTGCAATGGGAGTCGGGCGAGGAGTACACCTACACCGACGACAAGGGCTACGCCGTGATGGTCCCGGCCTACGACCCGATGCTGGAGGACTTCATCACCAAGCACCAGCACGGCCTCGATGACAACGCCGCCGTGCATGGCCAGATCCAGGTCTACGGCATCGATCAGAAGACCTGGGACTCCGTTGATGTCGTGACCAAGATCCGCAAGGAGCTACAGGAGGCAACTGACGAATGGTACGAGGACCGGGACACCTACCGCGAGGGCGCCATCGCTTGCTACAACGCCCACGGCAATCCCACCACCGACACCGGTTGCCCCGACTACATGGACGACTCCAAGATGATCGGGAAGTCCAGCTACCGCGACGATGACGGCAAGGTCCACAAGGTGCCCCTGGAGCTTCGTCAGTACCTCTGCTGGCAGTGTCCCTACCAGCAGGCCTACGTCATCCCGGAGATCCGACGACGCAAGGGCATGTACAAGTGAGCGCCAACTTCTACCCGCTCACCGACGTCTGGGATCTCGTCTACACCTCGCCCGATCCACCACCGGGCACGATCACCGCCAGCAAGGCGATCTCGGCCGGTGACGCCGCTGTCATAGCGACCGCCGAGGGCATACCGACCTCAGGCGTCTACGGACTGCGGCTGCGCAACGGCTCCGAGACGGTGCGGCTCTATCTCGGTGAGTACCTCGCTGACGAACCGCTCAACAGCATCAGCGTGGACCTGCCGGTCGCCCCGCTCACCTTGGTGCTCATGTACACCGCCGCCACCAAGCTGGTCACCGGCTACTACAGCCGCGACGGCACGGCATACACGGCCTTGGAAGAGACGGTGACGATGGCGGCGGCGCCGACCTTCGGTGACATCTTCTTCGAACAGTTCAACACGATCTCGTCGGTCAGCGTCTCGTTCTCCAACTTCCGTGTCCTCCCCGGCACGGTCAACCTGCCCTACCCCTCGACCAGCGAGTACTTCCTCCCGATCGGCACCGGCTCGACCACGCAGCCACCGGCCCTGACGGCCACCCAGGAGGCCGTGATCCACGCCCTCGTCGGCGCTCAGTTCGGTGACCTGGAGTTCGACATCGGCAAGAGCGTGCGCTGGACCCAGTGGTTCGCTGACGACGTGTTCATCACCGACGTCAACTACGGCGACCCTCGCTACTGGATCATCGACTGGACCAAGTCGTTCCCCTTCGTCAACTACAAGACGAACACCGGTCGCTCCTACTTCGATGACCACGTTGGCTTCCGCAAGCGCCAGTTCGCTGACGCCGAGCAGTTCGCTCGCGACAACGAGGACGCCCTCGTGTTCGACAACAACGACTGGGTGCTGTGGGTCGATGCCCACGAAGGCCTGAGCGTTGACAACAGGGCGCCGCTGCCCCCGGACTTCGACTTCGACATGTTCCGCAGCTTCGTGGCCCGTGAGATCCGCACGGCGATCGATGCGGGCAAGGACCGGATCACCGTCCCCTTCTTCGCCTTCGTGCGTCACGGTGACACCCAGAACGTCTCGTACGACTGGAGGCCCAACCAGCCAGCAGGCGGGCCGCAATGCACCACGGCGTGCTCTGTGCCGTACTACATCCCGACCCAGGGTCTGGTGCGACTCGTCAAGGTGTCGGCGCTGCGCAACGCCAGCTTCGACTGGTCAACCATCGATCAACCTTCGACGGCCACCGCTGGCGTCAAGATCCAGGTGGTCAGCTACGGCTACGCCCACTGGAACCTCCAGGACATCGTGCCCCCGGCGACCGGCGTCCCTGCGCTCACCGCTGACAACGACCTCGGTTGGAAGCAGCGCAACCTGCTCTCCAAGGTGCGCCCGATCACCGGGCTGCCCTTTGGAACCACCTGGCAGTTCCCCAACGCCGACAACCAGGGATTGGCGGGACCGTGGGCGCCTGACACCTTCAGCGCTCAGATCACCGGAGTCGTCATCCCCGCTGCCCGACCGGCGATCGACGCTGCTTGTGCCGGTGTGCGCGTACCGCTGTATGACAACGTGCTGCGCTTCAACACCCGCGACGGCGTGTGGTACTCCGGTGACGGCGGGGGCAACATGCCGATGGAGTGGGACGACGCCACCAAGACGTGGAAGCCGCTCGATGACACGCTCGTGGAATGGGATGAAGCCCTCCAGGCGTGGAAGCCAGTCGTGCCGACATGATCGCCGTCGTCGTTGTCGAAGGCGTGCTCGCCCGAGGCGACGACCTACGGAACGCCCAGCCGACCAAGATCGCCAAGGCGCTCTACGACGGCCTCCACCTGACCAACAACATGATCGCCCTGACGAGGGCCGACCCCGAGATCGCCAAGTGGTGGTTGAAGCGGGAGCACTTCAACGGCTGGTCCTCGGTCTTGTCATACCCCGACAATCTCCATACCTGGGATCACTGGCGTGTCGATCAGATGCGCGGCTTCCTTGCCGATGGCTGGGAGGTCTTCGCCTACATCGACACCAACGGCTACGTATGCGACGAGGTGAGGGCGATGGGGGTCACAACTATGGCTCTGTCATACCCGGCTATGCCGCCTGGCTGGAGGGAAGTAGCGGCACCTCGGGCCTGGTCTGACGTTGTGAGTACCATTGACGACAGCGTTCCCTGGAAGGACTGAACCATGGGTCTAGGTGACTTTCTTGGAGGCATCGGTGATGCCCTCGTACCCGAGGACATCGAAGACCTCGCTGGGGCTGCTGTGCATGGCGTTGGAAGCGCCGCCACCGGCCTCGTCCACGGCGTGGAGGCAGTCGGCAACACGGTCGGCACCGTTGCCCAGGGCGCCGGGTGGGCGCTCGATCCGCACCACTGGGACGACATCCAGCACGGCATCGGAGCGGCCGGGAGCTTCATCGCCCAGCACCCCGGTCAGTCCTGGGACATGGCCTTCGAAGTCGGACGCCACATCGTCAAGGAGGAACTGCTCGACCCCAAGAACCTGGCCATCAACCTCGGTCTGCTCGCAGCCACCACACTCACGGGCGGCGGTGCCGGGGCAGCCTGGATCGCCAAGCTCGGGGAGGGCGCACGGGCCGGTATCGGTGCCGTCAGAGCCGCCAAGGGCATCGAGGAGGTCGGGGCGCTCTCACGGGGCGCACGGGCCGCTGGAGCGGCCATGGCGGCCTCTGAGACGGCCTGGAAGGCCGCTCGTGCCGAACGTGCGGCACTGTCGGGTGTGCGCGCTGGCGAGGCCGTCAGCGAGGCCACGAGCCTGATCGGGCGCACTGCTGAGAAGGTCACCGACGTGGCCGAGTTCATGCCTCGCCAGTTCGCTCGGGCGCGCCAGGCGATCACCGGCAACGAGTTGGGCTACGTCGCTCGTGGACGCGCCAGCCTGGCGGCATCGTTCGAAGGCAACGCCCCCGGCCTCGCTCGGGAGATGGTCGGTGACGTCATCCGTGGCAGCAAGTTCGCCCCCTCGGTGACAGCGGGCCAGGCCGGTGGCCGGTTCGCTCAGAGTGCCTACGCCGTCCATCGCGGCCAAGCCAACATCGGCCACGTCAACGCTGTCGGCACGGCCGGTCGGGCCGGTGAGAACCTGTACCAGATCGAGAAGAACCCCCAGGCTTGGGCAGCCAAGAAGGCCGGGATGACCGGCGCTGACATCGAGGCGCTGCGGGCCGGGTACCGCACGCTCCGAGGCGCCAAGAAGATCAGCGACGAGTTGGGCGAGAACAAGACCGAGGAGAAGAAGCCCAAGGCGCCCGTACCCACGTATGGCGAGGGCGGCTTCGTCAACTATGCCCCGACCGGCTCGATGCCCGCATTCCCCTCTGGCGCCTCTCGGCCTCAGCGCCTCGGCACCAGCGAGGAGCAGTACGTCGAGTCCGACTTCCGCGTTGGGCGCCTGGACCAGTTCCAGCGGGGCATCTATGACCCGCAGAGCATCTACGAGACAGCAGGGAGGCGCTGATGGCCTTCGATGAGGAAGCTGCCGAACGCTGGTACCAGTCACGAGTCGGCGTACGTCAGGTCGATCCCAAGGACACCACGTCCCGGCTGCGCAATACGCAGCGCTCGTTCTGGGAGAAGGAGTACACGGGCGGGCCGCTGCGCGGCGCTGTCTCCGACCGTCGTGCCGAGTGGATGGGTGGTGGGGCTGGTGGGCGCCTGGGTGAGGACTGGCGCAACCACCAGATGATCGACGTCGATCGTCACGGTTCGGGCCTCGACCCCTACTCCCACGCCGTCGTGAAGAGGATCAAGGGCAGGGTCGATGACGGGCGCAAGCGACGAGCACTGGGACGGGCGATGAACGATCAGACAGCCAAGGCTGACTCAGCAGCGAAGATCGAGGGCATGCGCTCGTGGCGCAACGAGCCTGCCGAGGAAGAGGCCACCACTGTGGAGCCAACGACACCGACGCCGACCATGGAGCCAGAGGCTGCGGCCAAGACAGAACGGGTGATCTCCCCCGAGCAGCGGGCGAAGATGGACAAGCGCAACGAGCGGGCGCGGCAACGGCGGGCGCAGGGGAACGAGGCCATCTCGATGCTGTCGGCGTACTCCATGCAGGACGAGAGTCCGTCCGGGCCGATGTGGGGCGGGAGCGCGACGGGGACGGGCGCCTGAGTGCAGCTTTACTTCGCAGGAGCCGAGGTATCCAGCCATCTGTCGATCCTGAAGGAGTGCGGAGTTGAGCGGATAGCCGTCAACACGCACAACCTCGTGCGGGCTACTAACAACTCCGAGAATCTCGGCAAGTGGGCCTCGTCCAAGCGCCTGTCCAACATGGAATGGGTGCTCTATGCCGATAGCCCCCAAGTCCCTGCTGACCCGGCTCTGGAGGTGCTCCAGGGCGCTGAAGTGCAGCCCGAGATAGTCACCGGCCCGATCACTTGGTACGAGGGCACCTGGCTGGCCAACACCGACCTGCTCTTCCTGCCGGTTTGGGACGCTGTCGATCCCACGATCCTGCGTGACTACACCGAGAACTACGACGGCGTGACCCTGCCCGATGCGGTGGTGGACAACCCCGTGGCGGTGCGTCAAGCTCGGGCCTCGATCAACAAGCTCGGCCAGTTGGCGGCGATCACCGGCCGTTCCAAGGGCATAGAGCGGTTCGATACGTTGGTATCGAGTGCTTGGTGGAACGTGCAGAAGTACGGCGAAACCCAGGTATGGGCTGCCAACCGGCTGCTGCGCCTGAACGCCGACGACAAGCGCATCAAGCGGGAGAAGTACGCCTCCTCGATCGACGCCCTCGGCGTGGACGTGGCCAAGATCCTGGACGACGACATGGACGAGTTGCTCCGTCTGGCCGTCTTCTCGTGGCTCGCCCTGGAGCGCCACCTGGTGCGCGGACTGTCAACTGCGGTCGTTCCGGCCAGCGATTCTGAAGTTGCCAATCGTCCGACCTCGATGCCCCACAATGTGGTCCCGATCAATCCAGGAGTTGCCAGACCGACCCCTCTAACCCGGCACCACCTGCTGCCAGTGATGGGCACCAGCAGCGCCTCGGAGACCCGCACCGACGAGGACGGCAACGAGGTGGACATCACCCTGCCGGTGATCTCGGTGACCCCCGAGAGCCTGCGCCAGTGCAACACCTGCACCCTCGCCATCGGCTGCCCGATGTTCACTCCGAACAGCCCGTGCAGCTACCAGATCCCGGTCGAGATCAAGACCAAGACCCAGCTTGTGGGCGTGCTCCGGGCCATCACCGAGATCCAGACCCAGCGCATCCTGATGGGCCGCTTCGGGGAAGAGGTCCAGGGCGAGCACTCCCCCGAGTTGGGCAAGGAGATGGACCGCCTGTTCTCGATGGTGGAGCGCTGGCGCAACATCGAGGACAGTCGCGACTCCCTGAAGATCACCGTGGACTCCAAGGGGGACGCAAAGGCGGGTATGGGTGTGCTGAGCAGGCTGTTCGGCGCTCAGGTGGGCCAGAACGCCACGATGTTGGAGACGCCCGTGACCTCCGACGAGATCATCGCTGAGATGACCGAGGACGAGTGAGCAGCGGTAGCGCTCACGTCGTCTACTGGACGCGCTGGCCGGTGAGTGGCAACGCCCACGTCGTCTACTGGACGACGTGGCCGACAACGGGCACCTGATCGGTGTCCTCTGAAGCTGCCAGCAGCGAGGCAGACAGCGGGGATACGAGTTATCCCCGTTCGTCACAGCGATATCCCCACCCGCGCAGCGTCTACAGGACGTCGTGGGGCAACGCCTGGTTCGTCCAGCTACAGGTCAAGGGCGAGCGCTACTACTCAGGCACGTTCGCCACGATGGAGGAAGCGGTCGAGTGGCGCGACGGCTGTCTCACGCACTTGCGCGAGCAGGCCGCTTCGACGGGCGCTTCACCGCAGCCCCGTTGACCTTGGCCTTGGCGGGAGCCGCCTTGGGCGCCCTCTTGGCGGCACGAGCGGCAGAGCGCTCGGCTTTCTTCGCCGCCATCGGCCCGATGATGTCGTTGCGCTGAAGGACGATCTGTCCCCACGGCTCGCCGTTCATGGCGATGTGGCGCATGTTCACCTTGGCCTTGCGGTTGGTGGCGCTCGTGCGGATCACGCGCTCCATCATCAACGGATGCCCCTGGAAGTCCACTCCCTCGGTCAGCAGCCAGATGTCTCCGCTGAACCACTCGTCCCAGGGGTACTCACCCTTGGGTGCCGTGGTCAGCTTGGACGCCGACTTGAAGTCGAACTCTTTGAGTCTCTCAGCCATGTATCACAACTCCCTTGTTGTGTCAGCATAGCCAGGACTCATCACCACCTGTACTGGATGATGAACAGCAGCGGCAACAGCACCAGGCTCTGCAACACGAACCATGGGATCCATGAGGTCACCATGTGGATCGGCTTCAGGATGGTGTAGACCGCCCGCTGCTTGAAGAACGAGCTATCGACGTGGTGACAGTAGGGCAGCAGGATGGCGGGCAGCAAGAGCAATGCGTGGAGCACGAGCAGGTGGGCCTGGAAGCTGACGTCCTTGCCCGTGGTGAAGTGCGTTGCCGGGTCGCCCTGGTTGGCCTCGGCGCCCATCCAGAACCAGATGCAGGCGCCGCTGACGAACCAGTAGAGGATCGTGAAGGCCCACGTCTTCCACAGCATGACCATGCTCATGGCGTGAGCGAAGGCCTTGCCGTACGAGGCGCCCTGGCGCCCTGCGGCCATGAAGCAGGCGTACATGACCGGGGCGAAGACCGCCGCCAGCACGCCTTCCTTGGCGTCGTGGAAGCCGCCTGGCGTGAAGTACGGCTGCCCGTTCGATCGAGGTGCGATCCCCGAGGATGAGTACGGCTGCTGCGATCCCTGGTAGGGAACCGCTTGGAAGCGCTGCTGGCGCTCGATGTTGTCGAGGATGCGCTGCTCTTGCATGTGGCGCACGTGCTCGTTGGGTGTCATCTGGCTGACTGGCTTGTCCATGATCGGTCCTTTGTCGGTTCGGTTCGGTACACACAGCATAGCACCGTCTTATGACAAGATGCCCTTGGAACCAAACCTTGGAACACATCCGAGTGCTACCTTTGGATGCCGATATGGCTGGCACCCCGCCTGACCGCGCCAATGACCCCAAGCGCAAGGTCCAACCGCTCAACATGGTGCGCGGCGGATCGATCTGCGATCCCAAGGAGAAGGGCGCTCACCTCGTGAAGGGATCGGGCCAAGCGGCGATGTGCATGCCCACCCCAGGTGCTGACCAACGTCCCCGCTGGCGTCAGGCGGGCAAGATCGGCCGACCCTCTCGGCACAGCACGCAGGCGACACAGCACCGCTAGGAGGCGCTTGGAACATGGCCACGAACAAGACCTACACAGCGGACGGTGGCAGCTACAGCAAGAAGAAGACAGCAACGCCGATCCCGAAGACCGGTGTTGGAAGCGGTGGTGGTGGGGGCAGCAGCGGTAGCTGGGGATCGTCCTACACCAAGAAGACCGCTCAGCCCTCGTGGTGGAGCGGCCTGTGGCCTGGCACCAAGACCACGGCGGGCAAGATCACCAAGACCACTCCGTCCAGCGGCGGCGGTGGCGGCACCTCGACCGGCAGCGGCGGCGGCGGCGGTAGCAGCAACGCCTGGGGTGGTGGTCGAGTCGGCCAGCCGCGCACGCTCGCTCCCAACGAGGCCGACACGCCCTACCGCGACACGGTCGAGGCGTCGGCAGCTTGGAGCCATCCAGCGGCCGTGAAGCCGACCACCAACAAGCCGCTGGCAGCCGTGAAGCCAGGCGTCTCCCCCACCGTCGCTCAGCCAGCGCCCAAGCCGGTGCCCAAGGCCTCGGCCAAGCCTGCCCCGCTGAAGCCGCTGACCCCGGCCAAGGCGGCGACGGCCTCCAAGGTCGCCGCCACGACCAAGCCACTCACCACGCCCTCGGCCACCCGCAACCCCACCCTCGCCAGCCCCACGACCAACAAGAGCGTCACGAACCGAGCAGGCGACACGCTCACGACCGACGCCAAGGGCAACAAGCTGACCTATCAGGTCGGGTCGAGTGGCGCCGTGTGGGACTACGGGGCGAAGAAGTACGTCCACCCACCTGGGGGTGCCAAGCCGGTCGGCACCGGTAGCGGAGTCGCAGCGCCCAACCAGCCGGGGCTGATCAAGCCAGGCCAGCCTGGCTACGTGAAGCCAGGCACGCCGGTCCCAGGCAAGGGTCCACAGGGCCAGCCTGGCTACAAGCCGCCTGTGAAGGCGCCCGCCACGCCCAAGCCCATACCCAAGTCACCCACCGTCGCAGCGCCCAAACCTGGGTATGTGAGTGGAGGCCCAGGTGTATCGCAGCCCAACGGCCCGCTGTCCTCGGCCAGGCCGCTGCCCGTGCCCAAGCCGCTGAAGCCGATCGCGACTCAGCCGTCCGCTCCCAGCCCGATGCCCGCAGGCTCGCGTGTCATCGATCGCACGACGTACAAGGGCGGTGGCAGCACGATCAGCTACGACGCCCCCGAGCCGCGAGCACCGCGCCCTGCGGCGGGTGGCGGCAACTGGAGCGGCAACGTCCAGGCCGGTGGCTGGCATCCCCCGATGGACACCTCACGCGAGGGCGTGAGGGCCACGGTTGGAGGCCAGGCGCGCTACCGCAGCGGCCGAGGCTTCAGGGGCTAGACGAACTTCCCGCAGCGGCACAGCACGATGTTGGGCGCTGGCTCGCTCGTGTTGTCCGCGTAGCGCACGAACCGCCCACGAGGGAAGTGGCACGGGCCTTCGGTGCCCGTGTTCTCGATCTCGGTGCCGTCGTCAGCGTGGTCGTAGATGTCGTGGCCGCACGAGCCACAGGGCACGACGGGATCCCCGACCTGAGTCTCGATCAGCCATACCAGGCTTTGCCGCAGCCTCTCGACCTCATCGGGGAGCAGGCTGATGGGGTGCTTGGGCACCCGCTCATCATTCCCCATCGCGGCGCTCTCCTCGGATGTAGACGTCGGGTCGAAACCACTCGTCCTTGATCACGTGCATCTTGGCCAGTTGGGCGTCGGTGATGGCGTGCGGCTTCGGTGTCAGCGGGTCGCGCCCTCGCAGGCGCTCCCACGCCAGGCCGATGAAAGCGCCGCCACTGATGCCGATGATCCCGGCCACGATGAGACTCACTGATCTCTCCCTCGGTTGTCTTGTCACAGTCGTTGGAACGTCTGGAGCGGGAGCGCCCCCCCGGCGCCCCCGCTCCCCCACCCGGCTCACGCCAGGCGGATCAGCGCCTCCTGGAGGCGCTTGGGGATCGCCATGAGGTCGGTGATCCCGTAGCTCTCGCGGATGCCGTAGCCGTTCAGGTTCTTGGCGTACTGCTGGGCCGCGTAGGTGCTCGTGTCGTAGCCGAAGCCGATGAACGTGCGGCCCTGACCGGCGTAGAACGCCACCGTGCGGTTGGAGGGCACCGGACGGCCGCGGTTCTTGCGCTGGTTCCACTCGTCGTCCCAGATGCCATCGGTCATCACCAGCACGAGGTGGTTCTCCCGCTCGTACCGCTGGTTCTCCAGGTCGGCCAGCGCCTGTGACGGGTTGGTCGATCCGGCTGAGCGGATGATCGGCAGGCCACGCGGTTCCTCGTTGGCGTCCCACAACGTCGCCGCCTTGGAGTCCCACAGCGTGACGGTGCAGGGGATCCCGAGGTTGGAGCAGGCCAGCTTCACGGCGTAGCCGCACTGGGCCAGTTCGACCATGTGCGACCCCATCGACCCGCTGTAGTCCAGCAGGACCGACACGGCCAGGTTGTAGCCAGGCTGATCGTCCTCGACCCAGTTGCGGAAGTACTCGACGTCGCCCGCCTGGCGCGTGGCGTAGCGGTTGACGTTGATGATCCCCCGGCGCTGCTGTTCGATCCACGCAGGCTCACGGTCCATGGTCGCCGCCTGGAACGCCTGCTCGATCTGGTTGGCCAGGATCTCGGCCTTGGAAGCCGCCGCCAGGTCGTTGCTCACGCCGCCGATGTACACCGGCAACTGCGAGGCGCCCGTGTTGAGCGCATCCTCGTAGGCCTTCAGGTCTTCCTCGACGGCCGCATCGTTCAGCCACTTGTCGTCGGCCTCAGCCTTGGCCTGGTCGATCTCGTCCTGGGTCAGCGGCTCGTCGTCGCCCTCGTGGTTGCCCGCATCGCCGCCAGCGCCCTCGCCAACCTCGTCGCTGTCGTCCTCGGCCTCGTCCTCGGTGCTCTCACCGATGTCGTCGCCGCTGTCAGCGTCGCCCTCGTCGTCGCCCTCGGTGTCGTCGCCCTCGGCTTGCGCAGCGCCCTGGCCCTCGGCCTCGTCGTCGCTGTCGTCATCGGCCTCATCGTCATCCACGCTGGGGTAGGTGTCGTCGTTGTCAAAGTCCTCGGCGTGATCGTCGTCCTCGATCGTGTCGTCGTCCTCGGCCTCGTCGCCCTCGTCGTCCTCATCGATCATCGAGGGATCGACCGGGATCTCCAGCTTCTCGCCCGCCTTGGCCTTGGCCTGCTCGGCGGGAGAGTTCTTCTGGCTCTGGTGGCCCATCGCCTGGTCGCCCAGGGAGGCCTGCGGCGGCTGCTCTGCGTAGAGCGCCACGGCCTCGCACACGGCCTCCCACATGGTCAGGTGGTCGGTGGCCAACACGTACTTGGTGGTGGCAGCTTCGAAGGCCTTGGCCAGCGCCTCGCCATCGTTGCCCTTGGCATCGACCAGGGCCACGAAGGCCGCACGAGCGCCGCGGCGGATGTTGCGGGGCAGGTACCGGCGCCACACCAGCAGCGGGTAGTTGGCGGCGGCGCGCTCCGGGGTCTGGATGATCTCGGTCATCACGAGCGGCGTGAAGTACGCAGCCTTGCGCGGGCTGTCGCTGACGACGGCCGTTTCCATGCGCTGGTCCTCCAGGGCGTTCCACACCCGCTGGTGCTGCATGACGTCGTGGCCCGGAACGTAGATCGGCCGGGGGCGCTCGCCAGCGACGGCGGCGCGCAGCGACTCAGCATCGACCACCATCTGCACGAGCGTGTCGTACGGGGTGCTCCAGCGGATGTGGCCACCCTCGTGGTACATCAGGCCACGCATCGTCGCGGCCAGCAGGCGCTTGTCGCTGTGCGGCGTGTAGTTCACCGTGATCGTGCGGAAGTCGGTGTAGGCCCGCATCGTCTCGCCCTCATCGAGGTCCACGGGGCGCACCTCAATGCCGGGGGTGACCTTCTCCGAGGCCAGCACGCCAGCGACCCGGCGCACGATGCCCCGGCTGATGGCGTTGTGGACGGGATCGTTCTTCGCGGCCAGGACGGCGCCAGCGGCGGCGGCGTGCTTGGCCTCGTTGGCCCACTTCTCGCCCAGTTCAGCCTGCTCGCGAGCGATGCGTGCCCGCTGCCGCTGAAGGAGCAGACGGCCCTCATCGGTCATCGCCTTGCGGCGCTTGCTGTTGCTCATCGGTTCGGTCATGGGGACGAGCATATCAAAGGTTCCGTTCCCTTGCACACCACCTGTCACAAGATCATCTTGACACATTGGGACGGAGCCGTCCTTCAACTGGGTGTGAGAGAGCTACCACCCACCACCATCACCATCCTGTTCGACCGCGATCGCTACTACCTCGACGTCACCATCGCTGGCCGTGAGTACGACCTCGGCCGCTACGACACTGCCGATGAGATCGGCGCCGCTGCCGCCAAGTGGGTCCACGACCGCGGCCTGCTGTTCGCTCCTGGCTCTGGCAACCGCCTGGCCGAGGCGCAGCGGTTGGGGTCATGCTGTGTGAGGTTTGACCTGGTGCGCGATGAAACATCGGGTATGGCGTTGTCATAGCGTGGTAAGGGTGTAGAGTTGCCAGCAACCGAACCGATCTGAAGGGATCAACTGCCATGGCACTCACCTCCGACCTCTACCCCGGCTTCAGCTACCGGATCAAAGCTGACCAGCGTGGCGCTGGCGAGATCGTCACCGTCATCTCCAACAAGACCTTCCCGGACGGGCACCCCGATGCCCGCAAGCTGCCGGTGCGTTTCGCTGACGGCACCGTCGTCAACATCCTGCCCCGCCAGCTTGAAGCCGAACCGGTGCTCGTTCCCCCGTTCGTGGGCGAGAGTCCCGAAGCGCAGGCCATCCGCAACGGCGGCGTGCTCGTGCTGGACGAGGCGCCCACCGCCGACGTCACCGACGCACTGGTCAACCTGATCGCTGAGGCCAAGGCTGAAGCTGCCGAGGTCGGCCTGCTGCCCCCGCCCCCGCCGCCGACCACACTGCCCCTCGTGGCCGATGTGGTCGCCCCGCTGGTGATGGTCGAGGGCCGGGTGCTCAACCCGATCGAGGATCCGATGGACGAGCGCCTCGACCACCTGCGCCCCCAGCGCTCCAAGGTCAAGCGCTACATCAACCGGATCATGGCCAACGGCATGACGGACATCGAGTTCCTGCTCATCTTCGCCAGCGACACGTACCGCATCGCCAACGAGGGTCGCCCCACCAACATCGCCCTGAAGGGCGACACGCAGTCCGGGAAAACCTTCCTCGTGGAGACGCTGGCGGTGGCCTGGTCCGACGCCCTCGGCCTGCCCAAGCCCATGCCCATCTTCACGATCAGCGGCTCCAGCGGCGTGACCGACTTCGACCTGTTCGGTCAGACCACGAGCTACACCGACCCGATCACGGGCGTCGAGTCGCTGGTGTGGCTCCCCGGCATCGTGGAGTTGGCCAGCCAGTGCGGCGGCATCCTCTACCTGGACGAGATGAACGCCATGGGCGAGCGCGTGACGTCCAGCCTCCACCCGGTCATCGACCACCGGCACGCCTTCGTCAACCGCAACAAGCCCGAGTGGCGCGACGGGCAGTTCATGCCCTCGGTCGTGGCCACGAGCCTGGACACGTGGGTGGTCGCCACCTACAACGAGGGCTACCGCGGCATGGGCAAGATGAACCAGGCCTTCGCGCAGCGGTTCGAACACCTCGTGTGGGACTACGACCCGACCGTGGAGAACAAGCTGGTCAAGTCCCCGACCGTGCGCCTGCTGGGCGAGGCTCTGCGCAACGCTCGCAAGGCGTCCGAGATCCAGACCCCCGTGGGCACGAGCGCCCTTCAGCGGATCCAGCGCAACGTCACCGCCATGGGACCAGAGTTGGCCATGTACACCCTGCTGGGGATGTTCGACCCGTCCGAGCGCGACGTGGTCCAGGCCATCATCACCGACCGCACCATCGTGGAGATGCTGAAGTCCGAACTGGTCGCAGCCGAGGCCTGATCAGGCCTCAACCGGGTGGAGTTGCTATCAAGCGGCTCCACCCGGTAACGTCCTCACTGTCACAAGACACCGAACCGAACCGAACCAACAAGGAAGCCATCATGTACGCAACAGCCGCAGCGCCCACCAGGGCCACGACGAGCATCACGCTCGCAGCCGGGATGCTCAACATCCCGCTCAGCGTCTACACCTCGACTGAGGCCACCCGCGTGTCTCGCAAAGAGTTCTTCGCAGGGGACACCACGGTCGAGGTCGGACGCAGCCCGATCCGCAAGGACACGGGCGACACCATCCACTCGACCGATGTCGTTCGCATGGCGCAGGCCACGAACGGCACCTGGGTCGCACTGGACGACGACGAGATCGCCGCCTGCACCAGCCCCAAGGGCGTGGCCGAGATCGTGTCATTCGTTCCTACGAAGGACTTCGACCAGTACCTCACCGAAGGCCTGTACCAGGTCCGTCCGAAGTCCATCAAGGGCGTGCCGGATCGCTCTGGCGTCAAGGCGCTCAGCCTGCTGTTCGCAGGCCTGAAGGCCCGCAAGGTCGGGATCCTCGTGAAGATGGCCATGCGCGGCCCCGCCCGCTACGCCATCCTCACGAGCGACGGCGACCTGCGCATGATCCTCACCGCCGACGCGGTGCGCCAGCCGCTGGCCCTCGATCAGGGCAAGCACACCAAGGCCGAGATCGACATGGCCACGGCCCTGATCGACGCCATCGGCATCGACACGCCGGTCATCGTGGACGACACCGCTCCGGTGGTGCAGGCCTACGTGGACGCCAAGGCCGGTGGGGCGCCCAAGCCCGCACCGATCGCGGTCGCCGCCACCGATGACCTCATGGCGGCGCTTCAGGCCAGCATCGAGGCGGCGCAGGCTGCCAAGGGCAAGGTGGCGTGATGACCGGCTGGCTGGACACCGACCTCGCTGGGCTGCGCTCCAACAGCAGCCTGGCCAAGGTCATCACCGAGATGGTGCAGAACGCACTCGACACCGACGCCACCGAGATCACGGTCGAGATCACGCCCGATGGGCGTGGCCTCGGCCGGGTGGTGGTCACCGACAACGACCCCGTGGGCTACGTCAACCTGGCCGACTCGTTCACGCTGTTCGCGCCGAGCACCAAGGCCAACGACGACCGCAAGCGCGGCATCTTCAACATGGGCGAGAAAGAGTTCCTCGCCTACTGCGTCGAGGGCGTCATCACCACGATGTCGGGCAGCGTGCGGTTCGACCGCAACGGCACGCGCACGATGCTGCGCTCCAAGACCGATGTCGGCTCGCGTCACGAGTTCGTGATGCGCATGAACCGCGAGGACCAGGCGACGATGATCGCAGCGCTGCGTGAGATCGTGCTCGACCTCAGCCAGCGCGTGACCGTCAACGGCATGGTGCTCGCACCGCGCCCCGCACTGCTCGACACGCGCACGGCACTGCCGCTGTTCGTGTCCTCGGCCGAGGATCCGTACAAGTTCGTGACGCTCTCGCGCACCGTGCTCATCACGCTCCACGAGCCTGGCTCACACGGTCCCACGCTCCACGTCCTCGGCATGCCCGTGCAGCCGGTCGAGTGCCCGTACTCGATCAACGTCCACGGTCGGCTGAAGATGGACCACGCACGCGACCAGGTGGCCGCGCCGACCGTGGCCAAGATCCTGGCCGTCGTCACCAACGCTCTCGCTGAGCGCGACAAGCTGACCACCGAGGACGCACAGGGCTGGGCCGGGGACACCCTCGGCAAGCACACGACGCCTGTGGCCGCTCAGGCCATCATCACGGGCCGCTTCGGTCCCGATGCGGTGGTGGCCACACCCAACCGTGGCGCCAACGCTGACGCTGCCTCGGCCGGTCGCGCTGTCATCTACGGCGGCTCGCTCAACGCCGAGGCGTGGGACGCGGTCAAGCGTGCCCGCGACGTGTACGTGGACCTGGCGCCAGCCAGCACGCGTGACTTCGGCAGCGGTGTCGAGGGATCGCTCGATGCTCCGATCCCCGAGCACGAGTGGCACCCCGATGCGGTGCGCGTGGTCGGCTGGACACGAGCGGTGGCCAAGGTCGCCTTCCCCCACGACACCATCACGGTGAGCATCAACGGCGGCGCCAACGCTCCGCACTGCATCGCCGCGGCCAGCCGTGGCTCAGTCATCTTCAACCAGGGCGCTGTCGGCTGGGAATGGTTCCACGTCGGCAACAACCACGAGATCGTGGCCACGGTGATCCACGAACTGGGTCACCACGCGGCCGAGGAATCGGCTCACA
>Ga0307503_10000083_pt1 | contig 55638 bp, 88 predicted proteins | sample 17_S_MG_FD_194514 | JGI IMG/M metagenome (GOLD analysis project Ga0307503, IMG submission 194514) | Soil microbial communities from Populus trichocarpa stands in riparian zone in the Pacific Northwest, United States - 17_S | ecosystem: Environmental > Terrestrial > Soil > Riparian zone > Trees... | reverse complement strand
TCCTTTTCCAGAAAGGACCGCCACAGATCGTGTGGATTATCCGAAGCGCGATCCAGGGGATTCCAATCACAAAAGTCAGAAATTTTACCGCACCGTTTGGGCGGAATTCGTGGAGAGTCCCTGTCATTACGAGGCCGAGCGCCAAGACAGCGCAAATCGTTACTAGCGAAACCAGCGCCAGCTTGTCAGCCCAGATCATGGTATTGTCCCCAACGGTTCACCCATCTATGTCGGTAGCGCTGGATCGTCTGCAAGGGTAGATTATCGTTAATGATGGGTCCGCCGTGATGAGGCGCGCCCATCCGATGGAAGGAATATGACAGGTGGCGTGGACTGGAAATGTGTTTTCGCGGCTTTACAGTTGGGTCAACGACGCCACGGCGGGCGTCCCGATAACAGCGTCGCGGTTTGATGCCGACACCAACGACATTGTAGCCGGCTTTGCCGCATCGATGCAATACGTCAACATTACGGCAAACGGGGTCATTCCGGCTGGGATCGGGACAGCGTTTATATTTATCGGTGCCGCATCGGCTATCTTTCTCCCGGTTGCACCGCAGGGGGCAAATATCGTCCGCGTTTCAGATGCGAGCGGTTCTGCCGGAACCAATAATATCACCGTAAGCCCGTCGTCTGGTACGATAGACGGCGCAAGCACTCATGTGATAACGTCGGATTACGGGTCGGCCACATTTGCCTTTAATGGTACGAATTGGTTCATAGTGGCTCGGTCCCCGTAGGAGTTGATGAAATGAAATCACTGATCTTCGTTCTATTCATCATTCTTGGTTTTGCAGCCGAGGCCGGTCCTCCTCCTACTAGCCCAACAAATCAGGCTTGGAAAGCGGTGATCGCTGCGACAAGCAATACGGTAAATCTCCCCGGTGGTGTCACTGTGGGGATTTATATCGGTGATGCTACGGCCTGCAACATAGCGGTCATTCTAGCAAACGATACGTCGGCTGTAACCTTTACCAATGTTCAATCTGGCGCAATTATACCATTTCGGGTTAAGAGGGTGATGGTTACTAATACTAATTGCACGTCAATCATTGCTCTCTATGATCTAGATTGATGATATGAGAAAGATCATCTTCATACTGGCGGTTTCCGTGGTTGTGATAGGTTTATCATCCGATACGAATGCTGGCATTGGAATTGGTATTGGTATACCACAGGAAACGCAAGGTAGGGTCGGTGCGCCAGCAGTTCCGGTATTCTTATTGATAGACACGGGGTCGGTTTTGTTGATTGATGTCGGGTCGAAGTTCAAGATTCAATGAGGGCAGAGCAATGCTAAAGACGCGAATTGCGCTTGTCTCCTGCCTTCTTCTGGCGGCTGGAATAGCTCGCGCTGATGGAACCATAGATAGTTTGGGGGCGGCTGGAGCTATAGTCGGAACTGAATCTATCCCGGTCTTCCAGACCGCTAACCCGGCCGTCAAAACGACGCCGAACGCGCTCGATACGTACCTATCGGCCACCGCAAAGGCGCTCACCAATAAGACTATTGTCTGCGCAAATAACACTTGTACAGTGCGAATCGCAAACGATGTGAGCGGTTTAGGGACCAGCGTAGCTACGGCTTTGGGGGTCAATGTTGGTAGTGCTGGGTCTGTTTTGGTGAACGGTGGTGCCTTGGGAACTCCTAGCAGTGGCACTTTGACTTCCGCTACTGGACTGCCGCTCACAACCGGCGTAACGGGGACGTTGCCTGTCGCCAACGGCGGCACCGGCTTGACGGCGGGGACCAGCGGCGGGGTACTGGCCTATACCGCAAGCGGCACGTTAGCATCGTCCGGGGCGCTCACAGCAAACCTTCCGGTGATCGGTGGTGGCGCTGGTGTGGCTCCCTCGGTAGGCACACGCTCGGGGAATACGACCGCATATGTGACGACGACCGGGACGCAGACTTCGGGAGATTGCGTCAAGATTGATGCGAACGGGAACCATATTGCAAACGGTTCAGCTTGTGGGTCGGGTGGCTCGGTCAGCGTGACGGCGGGAACTCCGAATGTGGTTATCACTCCTTCGCCTGGAACCGGAACATTCACGGTGGGGACGACGGCGGCGCTCAACACGCAAAGCGGAAATAGCGCCTATACGGTGCTATCAACAGATGCGGGGAAGATGGTCAACCGGACGAACACGGTCACGCAGACCGATATCGTTCCGCAGGCGACCGGATCGTTTGCTTCAGGGTTTGCTTTTGACTATCAGACAGCAGGGGTTGGAAACATCCTCGATCCAGCGACATCGACCGTGAACGGGTTGGCAGCTATCACATTAGGGGCAAATCAGGCAACCAGTTGGTTCTCAGACGGGACAAACTGGAAAGCTGCATTTGGTTTGCCGACGCCGGCAACGCAGACGGGAACGACGGTACTGCTCGATAACATGACGTGGGCAGCGCCTCCTGTTCCACCGACATCGGCGGGGACTTCTGTCTCGCTAGCGGGGCCTCGGCAGAATTTCTACTGCACGGGCACATGTACCGTGACGCCACCGGTTCCTGTAGCCGGGTATCAGTTCTGTATCCTCAACGACAACAACGTATCCACGGCGATAACCCTAGCAGCTTTGGGGTCATCGGCAATGTATGAGAATACGGCGCGCACGGCTTATGGGACGGCCGGGACGGGGACGCTGGTCGCAACTGCCGTAGTCGGCAACGCGATTTGCCTTCTTGGGCGGGACTCAACGCACTATTCTACTGTAAGTTTCACAGGGACATGGACGGCTAATTAGATGGGCGAGCGTCTTTTTAAGGGTACGTGGTCGGTTGGACCGTTTCATTGCTATCCGTTTCGGTTGGTCGGGCGGGGTAGCCATACGATCCTTCACTCTCACGAGCACGATCACATGGTCTCGGCTGATCGCCCGATAGCGGTTTACCGGATGGGGAAGGATGGCGAGGATGAGGTGATTCCGATCGCCGCGAACGATCGCCGGCTGATCGCTGCGCATACGGAGCACCTGATCGTGGCGCTCTACCATGGAATCACCGATTGCGAATGCCTGTTCTCACGCTATGACGGACACGGTGATTTTTTGGCCGATCCGAAAGAAACATCTCGGCAGCCGTACCGCGAGCCGTGCGACCCGGCGAACCTGCCGCCTCTGGTGCTCGAATATCTAGCGAGGGATCATGGCGTCACGCCGAGCGATATTTAGCTGGCTCGCGGCGCTATGCGCGATCCCGTTTCTCCCGCGTGTGCGGGCTGCTGAGGTGCCTAAACCACGTCTGTGTGTCTGGGCATCAGATCGGCATAAGGGCCTCCTGGCGCGCCCGCAGCGTGGCGATGTGGTGGACGTGATCGATAGCGAGCGGCATCCGGGGCGAGAGGTTCTAGGTCATCCTGAGTGGCGGATTGTCGATGTCGATATCCAGGTTGATGATCCGGTTCGGGCGATGTCTTGGCTGATCGCGGTCGATAACGCGCCAGAGGGATGGCTTGGCTGGTTCCGGCGGCATACCCTTGACTTGGATGCTCTGGAGCGAGCGGTTGAGCGTCGAATGGGACGACGCCTTGCCGTTGACGATACCCTGTCTGTGACCCCGGATGCATTACGGGAGCTTGTCAGCATTAAGCTGGCGTTACGCGACCCTAGGATAATCCGGCCATGACAGTTAGCAAGATCATCGGGCCAAACGGAGGGGCAGATTACGCGACTCCGGCGCTGTGGTTCGCGTCGTTTGCAGCGACTCTACTGGATCACCAAGAGGGTAACTGCCAGAATGCCGAGATCACCATTACCGCAACGCAGACACTGAGCGGGGTAACGGCTGGCGTGTTTAACGTCTTGCTGACGGCCGGGTCAACCAACAGCTTCGTGGACAATGCAAACAAGCTGACCAATGCCTTGAGGTATAACGCCTCAAATGGGGCAGCGATCAGAATGACATCCGGCAGCACTGATGTACTTGCTATCACTTGTGCTAATTTTCAGTTAACTAGATTGCAGCTAAAGAAAGATAGTGATTATGGTACAGTTGTTGAATACATAGACAATTCTTTTGCCGGAAGAACTATAGACAAGTGTGTTATTTGTCATGCCGGGTCTAGTGAAACCACCAGTTATGGAGTGCAAATAACTGGTACAACTACGGCTACAAACTCTCTTATTTATAACATAAATAATACCAATGGTTTTAGAAGTGCAAACGGTAGTAACGTTGTTCAAGATATTACAGTTGTTTGTTTAGGGGCCGGAACAAGTGTAACTGGTTTTGGGATAGGGTACGGCGCGCCATTATTAAAAAATGTTGTTGTTGCTGGGTATGCGACGGACTACGCCGGTACGGCTGGGACGTGCGCAAATAACGCAACGGACAAAGGTAGTTTTGGTGGAACTAACTACGACACGAGCGGACAGGTAAGTGTTGTTAAGGCAACAGAATGGGAAAACACGACGGCCACGACAGAGGATTTCCGGGTTAAATCAGGGTCCGCCAAGTTGGCGAACAATGGGACGGCTTCGGGAACTCCTGTGACAGATATTGTTGGTTCATCGCGATCCGGCTCGACACCAACAATTGGAGCATGGGAGCTTGCGGGTGCTGCACCACCTTCAGGGCGCGACTTCTGGAGAATACAGTGAACCGACGTAGCGTCCTAGCCGGGGCTGCTGCCGGGGTTGCTATGGTTCCGGTCTCATCTATGGCTCGGCTTTTTGGCCGTGGTGGAGCACCATCAGGAGCACCGCCGCCGAGCGGTCTGATTACGACCCTGACGCTAGTTAGCACATCAGGCTCGACGGTAGGGGCTGGCGCTCCAGTTCCGCCGTTTGGGCTACAATTCGCTGACGGTGATATTCCAAGCGGAGAGTACCCAGAGCTTCAGTTCGACAGCGATGATTCCGTTTGGCCCTGCACGTTCTCGCAGGTTCGCTCGTGGGCTAGTGGGGCGATGAAGCATTGTTCGGTCATTCCGGCGTGCTCACCAAAAGCGATAACGACCGGCGGAATCACCGTCAATGTTCTAAGTGGGGGTTCCGCTCCTGCGGCTTCTGGGCGATCAAGAACAGAGATATACGCGGCAAATTTTGTCACGAAGATGACAGGGGCAGGCTCAAATTTTGGCCTGACGGGGGCGTGGACAGCGGAGCTTGAGAACGACGCCAATAATTTTCAGAAAGTCACATATGCGGATGGCGGGGGAGGTTTGAGCGAGCGACACTGGACGAAGGTCAACGCTGCGGGAACTCCTCACGGGCAGCTTGAATGCCTGCATTACGTCGTCGCGGTTAACGATACCAGCGGAAACCTTGCCGGGTTCTGGTATCTGCCGAGGGTTTGGCAACCGTACTATAATCAAGACACCCCGGCCAAGGGTTGGCGAGCGTTAAGTGCATTCACAATCGACTCCGTAGGGCCTGGGGGCAGCGGGACCGCGACAATCACCCCTCCATTTGGGTATACCGCACGCGACGTAACGTGGACGAGTGGAGCGAGCTTCACCTGCAATACAACACCTGATTGGTATCATGGCGCTGGTCAACATGAAGCCGCATACAATTCAGTTCCGTGTGTGTTGACGACAACGGGCACTTTGCCGGCTGGTTGGAGCTTGACGCAACTTTATTTTGTTCACGCCAATAGCGATAATACCAATTCTCTTTCATTAACTTCCGCAGCGAGTACAGAAGCGCCCGCAACAGCGACAAATGGCGGATCAGGGACACACACCCTTACTCCGGTTAGGAATGTGTTGCATTTTGGATCGCAGTTTGGCGCGACTGCGGAAGGTAAATCTAATTGGGTTCAAGCGCAAGGTAGCGTATCGGCTCCTGGACTAGTGCAAGTCCGTTTCGATCCAGTTTATCGTAGATCAACGAGATGCTTTCTGCCGTTTGATCTAAGTATAACTATTGATTCATGCTTAACGTCAGTTGGGTCGTATACTTATTCGTGGGATACATTGAGCGTCGGGCCGCTAACACTACACACTGCGGGGGCGGGCAATCGTGGCGATATTGGGTTGATAACAGATTGGCAGAGACGGCATTTTAGCAATCAAGCTGTGGTTGATGAGCTTTATGCGAGAATGATTGGTCTATCTCGTGCGCATTTTGGGACGGGTCTTTATGACCTAAGCACGCATGGACCAGCGCAGCTTTACAATGCTACTTATGCAAACATGCCGACCACAGGCTACGACACACTGACATGGAACCCCAGCGCTGGCACGACAGGGGCTGGGTTTACGCTGCCCCCCAATACAAATGTTTGCGCGGGGTTTGACGGAACAACTACAGATCACATGCCATCCACGGCTGCTTACGCTTACGAGGTGTTCGGTGAACCGGTTTATCTGGACTTGATATTAGAAGCAGCTATGGGCGGCCTGCTTCAGTATGGCCCCGGCGCGCGTAACCCAACATCTCCATCGACAGCCTATGGTGTCGTAACTGAATTTGCTTATACAATCAGAAACCTAGCATGGGCATTACGCGATCTGGTTTTTGCCGATGGTTTATGGCCGGATACCGACCCATACGGAACCGGTATTCCGGACATGCTATCAGATTGTCGAACAGCTAGTGTTAATTGGCCTAATCTATGGATTGCCGGTGGCAATAGCTATGTCTCGACAAATAAGCTATGGGCACCAAATAATACGCAACACGCACCTTGGATGCTGGACTATACCGCGCATACCTACACCCTTGCTTATACATTATGTGAAGACGCAAATGCGCTCACGATGCTACAGGGTATGCAGACTTGGTGGAACTATGTTGCAACGACGTTTAGTTATGGTCAGATATATACCTACTACGACTTGGTTTATGTAGATGGCGGGACGCCGTACACAGACCCGGACACGATTTCAGATGACGCGCACTTCGCGTCGCTAGGCGCGGGAATGGTTGGATTACCCAGTGGCGTGGCGATTAGCTGGGCGAGCGGCACTCCCGGCGTGTTTACTGCGATTGAGCCAGGACAGGGCTATACTCCGGCGAATGGTGATAAATGGATATTCCCGGCGTATGATAACCATGCACAGCCGGTAACTCCACCAGGGGGGCTGTCGTCAAATACGCCTTATTATGCAGTTAACAGGTCTGGAAATACCTTTAATCTGTCAGCAACTCCAGGGGGATCGGCAATAAATATATCTACCACTAGCGCGGGCCTTGGGGTTGAGAATATCGGACTAGTTCCGGTATCATTCACCTCTACCGGGATGGTTTCAAATTATCAGGAGGTTAGGCTTGGCGTGTTTCAATGCATGACCGCTGCGGGGGTTACTGGCATGTCGAGCCTGTTGTCTGATTGTCAGACTCGATTTAACGCGCTTTCCCCACCGGTTGATTTCAACAATTATCCGAAATGGGCGATGAACACGTCATGGTAGAGTAATGTCCGATCCGCCAACGATTTCCAAGGTTGAGGGGATAGGCAAGCAGGTTGTTGACGCGCTCAAGGTGTCCCCTGCGCTGTTATCGCTGATGCTGTTTATGGCGTTTACGCTGTATTTGCTCGCGTCTTCTGGGGAAGGGCAGCGTGATCTGATCAAGTTCATGGTCGAGCGGTGCATGATGAGACCGACATGAGCGAGTTTCAATCCTGGCTGAACACAATCGGGCAGCTTGGCCTCGCTATCGGCGTTTTCTGGGGTATCTATCAGAACGTGATGAACAAGCGCGCGATCACTCTGGCCGCCGCGCATTCGCTTGTAACCTCGCAAAAGCTCGACATCGTAGCCGAGGACGTTCGCAAGGTCGAACTCGCTTCAAACTCGATGAAAGACGCTCTCGTGACCGCAACAGCGATAGCCAGCAATCTTCAGGGCAGGGCTGAACAGCGGGCCGAGACGGACGCAAAAACGACATGAGCAACGTTTCGGAGGATTATTCCGTTAAAAATCCGGGAGTTTTCCGGTTGGCGCACCGTTCTGGTGTGTATCCCTTCACGCACGATCTCCACCCACACCAGTACATTGGGGAGAGTGCCGTGAACGGATTGGAAGCCAGGGTGCGGAAATTAGAGGATTGGGCCGCACGAACGGAAGAGCGGGTGATCATGCACCTGAGAGCATGTGAGCAGCGTGGCGCACGCTTGGAACGGTTGGCGTGGGCAATCGGGGCTATCGTGGTCTCGATTCTAGGTGTACTGCTCAGTCCGATACTGAAGTTGGGAGGCGGATGATGAGCATTCCTGAACATGAAATGTCTCCCGGTAATCCGCGATGCATCCATTGCGGGACGCTGTTTGCGAATCATGCGATCAAGCCGCAGCCGTGCGTGCCACGATGGAGCGGGCCTGATGCACTGCGACCGGAGCCAGCACGGCGGGTCTATGCGAGCGAGGATATTGACGCGATCTACCTACGTCTCAAGGAACGGGAGATTGAGCGACAGAATCAGTTGGTCCACGCTGATGGTGAAGGAGGCGATCAGTCTTGACCGTTTGCGGTGAGTGACGGGAACGGCAACGTAAATAGCTGGCGCACTAGCGCTGCCGTTGCGGTCATTATCGCGGTCAGCACGCAGCTTGGCTTTACTATCTGGTGGGCCGCTCATCTCGACCAGACCACGATGCACATTATCCAGCGGGCGAACGCGCTGGATGCCCACGTCACCCGCCTGGATACGGTGGGCGGGGTCAGGGTTCATGAGATAGCGTTGCGGATTGAGAACCTGGAAAAAGACAATATTATCGCCAACCAGCACATCGACCGTCTCGACCTGAGCATGCGGCAGATGATGCTGGTAGACGAGCGAGTGAAATCGCTTCAGGTACAGGTAGCAACCTCTGCGGAGCGGATCGAAGCACTGAGCCGTGCTTTGTCTGGTCTACAGAGCCAGCTTCTCCAGGGACCGCCTGGGAGGCGTAGCCGGCAGGATTGACGGCGGCGCGGCCGTGTATTACACTTATCCGTATGACACCATCGCCGATCTCGATCCGCTTTGCATCCGAGCAACTCGCTCGTGTAGATGAGTGGCGAGAGCGGTATCCGATGACACGTTCCGCAGCTTTGCGGATGTTGGTGGGGATTGCGCTACGGAACGGTGAGGCAGAATACTGGCAGCGGCGATGCGATGAGGTTGAGAATCGGAAGGACGAAGTGTCAAAATGAATGGTTTTGATATGCCCGGCACTGATGCCTCATACAAGAAGCGCAGCGGATGGCTGGTCAGGCGTCTTGAGGTATATTTTGATCTAACGCCTGAACAGGCGGCAGGAATCGTTGGCAATCTGGGCTACGAGAGCGCCGGCTTTAAAACTTTGCAGGAGATTGCGCCTGCGGTTGAGGGTAGCCGTGGCGGCTATGGCTGGGCGCAATGGACGGGACCACGCCGACGCGCATTCGAGGCATGGTGCGTCGAGAACGGTTTTGCATTCTCCTCGGATGAAGGAAACTACAGTTTCCTAATTCACGAGTTGAGCGGGTCACACAAGTCCACGATCACCGCACTAAAAAAGACAGCAACGCTTGATGATGCTGTGTTTTCGGCGGGGTTAACCTATGAGCGTCCTGGGGGGACAACATCAACACATCTTCCAGGCTTTTCAGGACGGATGCGCTATGCCGAACGCGCGCTTGACGGAGCGTATGGCGGTGAGGGGCCTGCGCCATCAGACGGTATCCGCTCGGTAGTTGAGCGCATCAAAGCAATTCAACAAGTGCTCGCTGAGGATGGTCTGTACGCGGGGGCGATTGATGGCATCTATGGAAATGGGTCGGCGGCAGCGATGAACGCTCTGTCGCGTCAACAAGCCAGAGAAGAGGCATCACAATGAGCATCATCGGTAGCATTTACGATTGGTTCTCCAACGTCACCCGGCACGATGACTGCTACACGGTTACGGTCGTCAAGGGTGATACGCTCTCGGAGATCGCTGAGCGTTTTGGGCATGCCCGCGACTATCAGAAGATTGCCGATCTCAACCCTGGCATGGACGAGAAATATACGATCCATCCGGGGCAGGTGTTGAAAATCCCGCGCGAGTGGATGGACTGAATGAGTGACAGCGGCAACTATCTCACGAGCGCTGCATCCTCGCCATACCTGCCGATCGTCATGGGCTTGGTTCGTGGTGTCCTCGGTCTCGCGAGCAGCTTTGGATTTACGTGGGCACTCACCGTCACGGGCGATCAGGTTACGATGGCTGCAACGGCGGCGGTTGCGGTGGGGATGTTGGGGTGGTCCGCGTATCAGAAGATCGCTGCCATCGCGGAAAAGCGCCGGGCTGAAGTTGCTGCGGCTCGGGCGTCGGCGCAGATGACGATGGAAGCCGGCCACCCGGTGCCGGTTACGGTCACGGAGACGGCTGTAGGGAAGCCAAACATCGCGACGGCGATCCCGGTGGCCGAGATTGCGAAGGCACCCACGGTGCCCGCTGGAACGCCGCCAGCGCCCGCCTCGGCGGCATAGGAGGACTGACATGGGATGCTTTGCCGGGATCGAGAGCCTGCTGGTCGGCCTCGTCATTATTATTGCCGTGGTGGCGATCGTTCGCATTCTGCTGGCTTTTCTTCCGGCCCCGTTTGGGGGGACTGTGATCGTCCAGGTCGTCAATGTGATCCTCTGGGCGATCGTGGCGATTGCGGTGATCTACATCGTGTTTACCCTGCTTGGGTGCGTGCTCCCGTTGCGCCGATGATCGAGACTGCAATCGGGTCGAGCCACGTCAAGCATATCGATCGACTAAACCGGAGGCAGGTCCGCAAGCTGGGGTCATCGGCAGTGTACAGGGCGTGTCGTAAGTTGAGAGCCAAAGGAGTGACGCCTTTGACCGCCGTGGATGATCTAAGCGTTCATGCGCTCGGCCCGTGGGTCGATGATTTTGCCTACGGACTTACGAGTGCTGCATTGAGAGAAGGAATCAGTATATCCGGCGGAGAGATGGCCCAGATGGGCAGCAGCTACTACCCTGGGGCTGTCGGGGTGGTTGTTTACGTTACGGGTATCCGGATGATACCGGCTAGGGTTGTTGTTACAATCCCTCGGTGAATACCGCGACACGCCGGAGCCGACGCCATGAGACCGGAGAACATTGCCGCAGCGGCGGCGCTGGTCGTGATCGGATTATTGATTTGGTGGGTGTTGGCATGAGCGACATCACGGAGATCGAGACCGAGGCCCGCGCCTACGTCGAAGATTGCTGGGATCGCTGCGAGCCGGAAGTGGGCGAGTATCGCTATCTCGTCGCCATGCTCGCGGTCATCGACGGGCTGCGGTCAGAGGCTCGCCACTACGTCGCGGCTGATGATGCCAAACCAGAATGGACAGAGGCCGACGTGAACGACATCTCTGAGTTTGACCGAAAGACCGAGATCAACAAGCGCGTCCAGGCTCGTTATGACGAGTTTATGGCCGAGGGGAAGCACGGCCACTACGAGACGATGTTCCGTGTCGTGCATGAGGAAATCAAGAGAGCGCAGGGAGATCCGACATGAACCGCCTCATCGCTCCGCTCACCGCACTGTCGCTCGCTGCATGCACCCCGCAGCAGGTCGCCACCAGCACCCAGTACACCGAGCAAATTGCCGCTGTATGCGCTCAAGCAACCGCTGTGCTGCCGATGTTCCCGCAGCTTACGCCGTGGCTGTCGGCCTGTCATACCGCTACCGGGATCGCTCGGCTTGCGCTGGACCCATCGAGCCTGCAATGGTTGGTAGGAATCCTCAGCCGGTTGTGATAGGCTGCTGCATCTCTGGTCATACAACCGGCACGATAGCCGGTATAAGAACAGGCGGGGAGAGGGTTCCCCGCCTGTTTGCTTTCGCGATCGCTTTCTCATAGCGCGATCTCTGATACCCCGGCCGCGACAGGGCCGCCAAGCCCATTCGTAACGATCCTTTCTGGTTGCTGCGCGGCCGGGGATTAGGTGAGGTGTGTCATCCAAACACCCCATAAAGAATCCAAACCATGCACAGCGCCGTGCCGGGCCACAGGATCATCGCGAGGATGCTGTGCCAACGAGGTTCGGGCTGGGTTGGCTCGACGTATGCTGTAGAGACACCGGCCAGGGTAGCCATGCGATCGATCTCGTCAAGGCGATCGCCCATTTCGTCGTTGTTGAGGGCGTCGAGACGGTCTAGTTCCGCATCCCAATTCAGCGGGAGGGGGTATCGTAGGGTCATGGCTTCCTCGCCCTTTCTAGGGCCTCTCCTAACTGAACCCGGGCAAGGTTTGCCCATCTACCGTCGAGAGACGCTATCGCTTGTTCTACGTCGAGAATCAAAGCATCCAGCTTTCGCTTGTTCCTCTGGTTAATATGTTCGGCCGGGCTTTCGGCGAACTGCTGATCGAAGCGGCGCGTCGTCTCGTCTGGATATCGATCCATCTCTTCCTCGATAGGTTTGGATTCCTCGTACATCATGCACTCGTCTTGCCAATCGCGGTCGGAGTGGGCGTTCCAGTATCCTGACATTGGGTTAATCCGATCCAAACATGAGATCGCGCAGTTTCTCGGCAATTCCGAGCATGTGGCGGTGATGCGATGCTCGCTCATTGGCTGCTTCCAGCATGGCCCGGTGCCAAACTATGTCGCATTCGATGCATTGTGTAGCGCGGCTGTCGCCATAGAACGGCTTGCCGTGGGCGCAATGCGTGTCTGGTGCGACGGTCATCTGTTCGCCCGCACATAACCCGAAGCCGCCGCGCTGCCGGTAACAGCCGCAGCGTCAGGGCAGGGTTTGTCTGTCCATTCGATGCGCCAAACACCTGGGGCAATACTCCAGCATCGCGTCACTGTGAGGGGCGGCCATAAAGGGTGACGGGTGCTGACGACACGCTGGCTGGGATGGAAGGGGGCGATGTTGTCTGGGTTCATGACTCATTTCCACTCTGCGTTCGCGCGACGTTTAGCCGCCTTGTTAATGGTAGCGGCGCAATACGGGCACCAGTTGTCTTCGATATGGGCCGGCTTCAGGTCCATGCCGCATGGCACATGCTCGAAACTCTGGGCACCTAGCGGCGCACCCGTGGCGCAGGAGTACATGGTGCAGTCCAGCACGTCGCGGTGCGGTAGCACGCGGTAAGGGTCCAAGAGTGGTGTTTCGGTCATGGCGCACCTTCTTCTAAAGCGGTGATCAGCGCCGCGAGATCAGCCTGCGCTTGCCGCAGGTCGGGCAACACGTCGGCGGGCATCGGGTCTCCGAACTCGTGGACGGTACGGATACGGATGCCGGCGTTCCTGATCGACCGAGCGATGTTGCTAACCGTGGAACCATAATCGGCGAGGTCACGGCGAGCGCGGTCAGCGATCAGTTTGTCGTAGAGGGCGTGTTTTTCCTCTAGGGTCATCGGGTCTCTTCCTTTAGTAGGCTTGGGGTCCCGCTCTACCCTCGGAGGACCGAAGCCATCGTGTACATCCGGCTTGCCCACGGGGCCAAGGAGGAGGTTCAGGAAGTGGCGGTTCGCCGCGACGGCGAGGGGTTTAAGTTTTTGCAAAAGCATCGGGTCTCTCCCTGTGCGTTATATACGGTTAGCTTTTAAGTGCGCGGCAAGCTCACCGAGAAGGTCGTCGATAGTATCTCCGTGCCCCGTCGCGATGCTATTTTCCAGCATTATGTGAGCGAGCCGCTCTTTGGCGGTTGTGGAGCCGGGTATGGCATCAATCAAAAATTCGCTTAGTTCGCGAGCCTGCGTGAAAGTCAGATTGATCCCCGAAATTCGACCCTGCTTATCTGTTGCGGTACGAAGTTGCAGACGAACAGTTCCGGGTGAATTGCGATACGCACGCAGGCCCTTTTGCTTCACCAGATCGTGGTCAATCAGGCGGCTGTCCGTGTAACTGTTCTCGACGAAGAACTCGCCGGGGCGATTGGTCATCGGGTCTCTCCCTGTGCAATGACCAGAGAGTACGCGCATTGGCGATAACCCGTCAACAGCTTTTTTCGGTTGACAGCGAGAATTTTCTCCGGGTATGCTGCGCACCATGAATGTGACAGACACGCTCCGATCCTCTCGCATTGCTGCCGGCCTCTCGCAGAGACGGCTTGGCGAAATCCTAGGCGTAACGCAGGCTTACGTCTGCGATATCGAGCACGGTCGCCGGTCGCTCGGGGAGAAATATTTGGAAATGCTGCCCGAGCCTATACGGTACGCTGTCGCAGGAGCGATGATCCGAGAGCACCTGGATGCGATATCTCGGATTGGGCATCGCCCCCCAGAACGTGCAGAGGATGCAGCATGACCGACATATTGTGGCTCGATGTCGTGCTGGGGTTAACAATGGCGATTGTTTCGTTGGGTGCGCCTTTGGCGTTAGCTTTCTATCTAGGATATGTCCTGAAATGAGCACCAAACCCCCTCCTGGCATATCCGTTCGCCGCGACGGCGAGAACGTCGCCATCGAGGATTACGACGTGGAGTACGGCAAGCCCGTGCTGACGCGCATCAGCCTCATGGACGCAGCGACGGCGATACGGATCGGACGGGTGCTGGTGCATCTTGGCTCTGAGATATATCTGGAGCAAGCAGCGCGATCGCTGAACGCTCCGAATGCGATATCCATAAAGCATCAAGACGTCGCATCGCTAAAAGCCTTGGAGTTTGCGCCACGCAGCGACCCGTACCCGGAGGATCGGAAGTGACCAACGACGAATACCTCATGCTCCGCAGCATCGCGGCAGCGGATGGTACAGAAGGGCCGAACTTTGATCCTGCGCTGTTAACCGAATTGCTAGACGAGCATGATGCAGTTGAGAAACTTTTAGCGGACCCGGCGATCGTGGCTGCATTGAAAAAAGCAGGCTTCACATGATCCTCCCAGCACCCCTGTTCGCTGCATCGTTCGTGGCCCTCGTCGCCGCTGCCGGTTCGAGTGATTATGAACTCGTCACGGTTCCGCCAGCACCGGAGCCTATTTGCGCGAAATCGTTTGAGACGTGCCAGGAGGCAATTAAGGCGGTCTTCAAGTTTGGGTTGTTCCGCGATCTTGAGATCACAGAGGCATGGTGCCTCCCCGCTCCGAGCGGTTGTTTTCCACCAGCTTCATTGTGTATTCGGGGGTATTCGTGTTGAGGTCTGCTCGGCTCGAAGGTGACGCGGGCTTTGAGCGACAGGTGGCCGTGCCGTCTTCATCCCCTGTGGCGGCACGGCCACTTCTTTCAACCTAGGAGAAAAGCATGACTAATCTATCCGGTGATGTACTGCGCTCTCTGATTGAGCGGATCGAACGCCTTGAGGAAAACAAGCGCGATGTCGCGACTGATATTAAAGATGTCTACATCGAGGCAAAGGGCGCTGGGTTCGACACCAAGATCATGCGCCAGATCATCAAACTCAGGCGGATGGACAAAGATGATGTTGATGAGCAAGAGACCCTACTAGCGTCGTACAAGCGTGCTTTGGGCATGCTCCTCGACACCCCGCTCGGCGAGGCTGCTTTACGGGCCGCTGCCGAATGACAAAGCGAATTGACCCCACCATGAATAAAAACCAAGCCCTCTCGGAAGCAACATGGCCCGCAGATAAGGTCGCTGAATTTAAGCGACTGTACGTCGAAGAGGGGTTAACCTGTTCCGAGATCGGCAGACGCATGGGGATCAGCAAAAACGCGGCGGTAGGTAAGCGGGTGCGGCTCGGGTTGGTGCGCGGCGTGGGCTTTGTCCCTAGCGTACAGCAGATGGGGCGGCTCAAGCAGGAGGCGCTACGGGGGCCGTGGGAGACGATCTACACGCGCCTCGACGCGCTCCACGCCAAGCTAGACGATATTCTAGCGGCACCGCGTCCGGCTGGCATCGTGCCGGCCAGGATGACGGACAACGCCGAGCGGCCATTCGAGCGGAGGCGCGGCGCGTGACAGTTCGGATCGATCACGCCGACATGATGGAGGCGATACCGCGTCTCGTCGCGGAGGGAGAGAGGAGCGACTAAATGCCCGAACCCGTGTGCTGTTCCTGTGGTGGCTTCCCGCTTGTACGCTTCGCCCCGCCACTTTGTGCCGCTTGCGATCCGACGCTGGAACGGGAGGCCGCCGATCTATGGGCTTGGTTCAACCCGGAGCAATCTGTTTTCAATTGCGACGAAAAAACTAAAGCCCATTACCGAACAATGGCGATACGCGAGCGGAGGCGCAGCGCATGAGCGATTATGCCGATTTCCTCGCTTCGAAGTCGCCGGCCGCACCGCCGAGCGGGGTGCGCGAGGTTCCACCGCTACCTGTCGCGCTCAAGCCATTCCAGGCAGCAATCACGTCATGGGCTTTGCGTCGAGGTCGCGCGGCGATGTTCGAGGGCACCGGCCTAGGTAAAACCGTTCAACAATTATCGTGGGCACAAGCTGTTGTTGCCGAGGAAGACGCACCCGTTCTCGTGCTTACACCGCTTGCCGTTGCCGAGCAGACCGTCGCAGAGGCTGTGAAGTTCGGTATCGGGAGCGTAGCCTATGCAGCGGACAAATCGGCGATCCGGTCAAATATCGTTGTCACCAATTACGAGCGGTTCGAGAAATTCGCCATCGGCGAGTTCGCCGGTATCGTGCTCGACGAGAGTGGAATCATCAAGAGCCAGGATGGCGCAACCCGGACCATGTTGACCGAGGCGTGTATCAATACACCCTGGAAACTCTGCTGTACCGCAACTCCAGCACCGAACGACTATACCGAGCTAGGACAACATGCCGAGTTCCTCGGGGTGATGACCGCCAAGGAAATGCTGTCGATGTTTTTTGTCCACGATGGGTCTATCCGGGCGAACGATCACAGCCAGGGCAACGATGGCTGGCGGTTGAAGCGTCATGCGGCCAAAGATTTCTGGCGATGGCTCGCATCATGGTCGGTAATGGTGCGGCATCCTGCCGATCTCGGGTTCGACGAGCCGGGATATGATCTACCGCCGCTCCGACTGGAACAGGTCACGGTTGCGGCCGAGTATAAGCCGACTGGCGGGATGCTGTTCCCGATGCCTGCATCAACGCTGGGCGAGCGTATAGGCGTGCGCAAGGACACGGCCGAGGCTCGGGTGCTAGCCGCCGCCGAGATCATACTGCAGGAGCCTAACGAGCCGTGGCTGGTGCTCTGTAACCTAAATAGCGAGGCGGATGCGATCGAGCGGCTGTTGCCAACGGCGCTACAGGTTGCCGGCCGTGATCCGACCGAGCAGAAGATCACGCGACTTCTCGGATTCAAGGATGGCCGGCCGCTGCATCTCGTCAGCAAGGCTCAGATCTGCGGCCACGGAATGAATTACCAACATTGCGCCCGCATGATTATGGTTGGGCTGACCGACAGCTTCGAGCAGGTCTATCAGGCAATTCGGCGATGCTGGCGCTTCGGGCAGTCGCGCTCGGTCGATGTCTATTTCATCGCATCCGAACTTGAGGGTGCGGTCGTCGCCAACCTGCGGCGTAAGGAAGAAGCATTCGACAAAATGCTCGACGCAATGAGCGGGCATATGCGAGACTTGATGCGTGAACAGGTTATCGGAGGGAGAAACGCAAGCGCGGCGTATAGCCCTCAGGTTCCTATGGTAGTTCCCGAATGGTTGATCTAACGGTCGGCCGGCGTTTCAACGGCGATGCTCCTCATGGCGATCGCCAAGCCGATGACTTCTATCCTACCCCGCAGATTGGGACGGAATCGTTGTTAAGGGTTGAGAAATTCAGCGGTCCTATTTGGGAGCCAGCATGCGGTGATGGGGCAATCTGTCGCGTCCTTTCCGCTGCCGGCCATGAAGTAATAGCATCCGACTTAGTCGATCGTGGATTGGGTGGCGGCGACGATTTCTTACTCTCATCGCGATTGCTGGCGCCAAACATAGTAACCAATCCGCCGTTTGGTATCGCACTTGAATTTGTTCGGCACGCACTCTCTCTTTGTCCTATCAAAGTAGCGATGCTGATGCAATTGAGATTCCTTGAGGGAATAGAGCGGGGCATGCTGTTTGATAAGTCACCACCGAGCCGCGTGTTTGTTTTTCGCAGGAGACTTGCCATTGCCAGCGGGCCTCCCGCGCGCCGCGAAACACTATTCGGACCCATAGTGCAGGATGAAGGAACGAAGGGCGGGATGCTCGCTTTCGCATGGTTCGTGTGGGATCGTTCGCACGTTGGAAAATGTAACTTGGATTGGATATAGAAAATGACTGACGTTAAAGTTATCTCCCAAGAGCAGGGCTCGGGGTGGGCACTTTACAACTCAGACTGTATCGAAATGATGAAAGGGCTTCCGGAGAATAGCGTACATTTCTCGATCTTCTCTCCCCCTTTCGCCAGCTTATACACGTTCAGCGACAACCCGCGCGACGTGTCAAACAACAGCGACGACAAGGTATTCTGGGAGCATTTCGGGTTCGTGCTCGACGGGGTGTTCCGTGCACTTAAACCGGGACGATTGATGAGCGTGCATTGCATGGAAATCCCGACAAGCATAACCCGCGACGGGTTTATAGGAATGCGGGATTTTCCAGGGGATATCATACGGTTATCGCAGGATGTCGGGTTCCGCTATCACTCGCGAGTGACAATCAGAAAAGACCCGGTTGTAGCAATGCAAAGGACAAAAGCGCTCGGTCTGCTGCACAAGCAGGTTGTGAAGGATTCGGCGATCAGCCGCATGGGGATTGCTGATTTCGTCATAACTATGCGGAAGCCAGGGGAAAATGACGAGCCGGTGGCCGGCGTGCTGGAAACCTACTATGGCGACGACATGACCGATGCGGAGTTAACCACTGAGGCGCGTCGAACATGGGAACCTAGCGGCAACCGGACATTCAAAGAACACAAGTCTATTATGGTCTGGCAACGTGTCGCCGATCCAGTGTGGAGCGATATCAACCAATCTGACACGCTATCGTTTCGGATGGCACGCGAGGAACACGATGAGCGGCACATCTCGCCGTTGCAGTTGACGGTGGTGCGTCGGTGTATGCAGATATGGACCAATCCAGGTGACATTGTGCTATCGCCGTTTACCGGCATTGGCACGGCTGGATATGTGTCGATCGAATTAGGGAGGCGTTTCGTTGGAGCAGAACTCAAATCATCCTATTATCGGCAAGCCGTCGCCAACCTCCGCACCGCCGAACGAGAGCGCGGCAGAACAGACCTGTTCGCCGCCAATTGATGATTATGATTGGGAGGCTGACGCCATAGGGTGTTGGGCACTCGCTATCAAAGTGATTGGTGATCGTGTACGCGCGGGCGAGCCGGTGCCAGCGTTCTTCTTACCGCGCCTAAAATGACCCTTGCGCGACACCGTACCGAGGCGTAGTCTCCTAAAATGAAAGGAGCGTCGGCTGCCACACCGACGCTCCCAAGCCACACTGATGCGTGGAGGCATCGATGGCCGACAACCCCGTATATGTATCACCCGCACGCCCTGCGCGCAAGGCTCGGAAGGCTCCGGTCGTCTCGGAGACCGCTGAGCACCTGACCATTGCGGCTTATTTCCGCAAGATCGGCCTCGGCGGCAATGCGATCGCTATACATTTGCGTGGCGAACGCCATGGCGACATGCAGCGCATCATGGCTGCGCGCATGGGTGTCGTTGCGGGGCTGCCGGATTGGATGTTTATCGACTGCAGCAAGGTAGGCTTTATTGAGTTGAAGCCTAGAGGGTGGACCGAGCGCACCCAACGAACCGGCACATACACTATTCACGAGCAACGACAACGCGACATGCACGCACGTCTTAGACGAGCGGGCGCATGGGTCGTCGTTGCCGAGACGCTCGATGTGGTGCTCATTACGCTGCGGTATTATGGCGTACCCCTGCGCTCGGAATCGCTATCAACGGAATTGATTCGCAAGGGTATTACAAAGGAATTGTCTGATGCACCTTGATGAATTAGATCGGCTTCATGATGAGGCGCGACGTACACTGAAACTAAAAATTGATAACGCTGAGAAGGGACACGATTGGGTTGTTGACGCCCACACTATCACAAGCACAAAGTTACTGGAGCTAGTGGCTCTAGCAAGGCTGGGCTGGCCTATTTGGAAATCTGGATCATGAAACAACCACAAACCGCCACCGACAAAGCCCTCGCCGAGCGGGAGCGGCTGGCGCGCCACTATCGCGCGGCAAAGAAGCTTCTGTATAAAACCATGTTCGATGACCCTCAGTATGGCAGTCGCCTGCGGCAGTTATCAGTAACGCTCCGGCATTTCGGGATCGATGATTCCGGCGATATGGTGGATTACGTTACTCGCCAAACTCATGAATGGCTGCGCGCAGCGCCAACAGATGTCCGGTACACCGCTCTAGAAATGATCGGCTCGCGCATTATTCGTGTTCGCCAGAATGCCGACTTGTGCGAGTTCGATGATCCGCTGCCGGGTGAGCCGGATGACATCTTCCAAGTATGCAAACGGGAACTAGGTCTATGAAAATAACAAACCGTCTCAACCTCCCGTCATCCATCGCCAAAGCGGTGCAGAATGACAGGTACAGCAGGGGCGACGCGCATATCTCCGTCACAGGGATGATCGGCCCGGCTCGCAAGCGTGCCCTCGAAATTGCCCATGCCGACGAGCTTACAGAAGATGTCAGCGAGCGCATCTGGGCACTGATGGGTCAGATCGCACACGGCATCCTTGAGCGCGCCGACGATCAGGCATGGTGCGAGGAACGCCTGTTCATAGAGCGGCACGGGTGGCGTATCTCAGGCGCGTTTGATCGCTATCTACTAGAAAGCGATGGACGCCTGCAAGATTACAAGATGACTTCCACCTATGCCATCAAGGACGGGTCCAAGCCGGAATGGGAAGCGCAGGAAAATATCTATGCGCTGATGCTGCGCGAGCACGGGTACACCGTTACCAACCTTGAAGTTGTCGCCATTCTTCGCGATTGGCAGAAAGCTAAGTCAAAGCACACCGCCGACTACCCACAAACGCCTGCACTCGTAATCCCGGTAACAATGTGGCCTCGTCAAGTTACCGAAGCGTACATCAGGGAACGCCTCATGGCCCACGGCAAAGCGCAACATACCTTGCCGGAATGCTCTGCCGACGAACGGTGGGAGCGGCCAGCGGTCTATGCCTTGTACAAAGGGAAGAACGTCCGCGCTACCAAGCTGTTCGATACAGAGGCCGAGGCGAATGCAGCGTGTTCATTGGCAGGCGCAGGACACGAAATCAGGGAGCGACCGGCTGAACAAAAGCGTTGCGCTGACTATTGCCCTGCTCTACAATTTTGTGATCAGGGCCAACGCCTGATTAAAGAGACAGAGGATTACCGCCAGAGCCAAATCTGGTCGGTGAGCGGGCCGCGCGCTACAGCGGCATAACGGTAAAGCACAACGGTCAACTGGAAAGGTAACGAGCAATGGCACTCAATGTAGAACCGCGTACCGGCGGGGATTTCGTCCCCTACCTGAAATTCAACGCAAAGGCCGGCCGCTGGTACAGCAAGACCGAGGACGGTGGCGAGAATGAAGTTGTCAATCTGACGGCCATCTTCGACCTCGCCAACATCAAGACGGGGTGGATTCTGTTTGTCGAAGGGCAGGCGCCAAATTCGGTCTGGGACAACGGCTCGACGGCCCCGCAGCCGACGCCAATGCATCGGCGTGGTTTCGCCGTCAACGTCTTCAGCCCGAAGGAAATCGGCGGGCTGCGGGAGTTCTCCTCGTCCAGCAACGCCGCCATCATCGCAATCAAGGAGGTGTACGAGGAGCAGTACGAAACCGCACCGCAGGCAAAGCAGGGCCTCGTGCCGGTGATCGTCTGTGAGAAGGTTGTGCCTGTCAAATCGCGGCAGGGCACGAACTATCAGCCGGTGCTGAAGATCTCCAAGTGGGTGCCTCGTCCCCAGGCCATGCCGGCTGCCGTAGCCGCTGTTCCTGCGGCATCTGAGGTTCCGCCGCCGGTCAACAACGCCAAGCCGACAGCCGCAGCACCGCCGACAGAGACAGAAAGTGCAGAGGAGTTTTGATCCTGATCTGATATACTGAAATCGAGCGCGGGCCACACCTGTGGCGACGGTTACAGGTGCCAAGCCCACGCCGACCAGCAGCCCCGGCAAAAGCTGTTGGCCCGCGCTCGACTACCCGTGCTAGCGGCTGCTAGGGCTGATCAATGTCAGATAATCCAGACGCCCTAAAACCGGATACGGTGGTTATCCGTGCCCACCTAGAGCGGCTATTCCGCCGCCCACGGTTGGAATACCCGCTGGGTCGCTGCGAAATCGCCTGGGCTGACACCCATGGCGCAGTAAACTCCGCCGAAACATTCGCGCTAGATCATGCCGCCCTTGATGCAGCGACGGACCTTGCCGTTCGATATAATGCCATCGGCCGCAATGTCTACGTCGGGGTCAATCCCCGCAAGCCGGGGTCGCCGCCTTTCGGGCGCGCTTCGGCCGACGACATTGAGATTGCATTTAATCTATTTGTAGACGGAGACAGCCCGGAGACGGCCGCACGGCTTCGTGCGGCTCCCATCCCCTACGGCTGGGCGGTAACCAGCGGACGCATCCCCAATCCCCGCCCACAACCGTACTGGGAGCTTGAGGAGCCTATCCGGAATCTGCCCCTGTGGTCGCAACTGCAACTCGCCCTGGCAGAGTATTTTAGGGCTGATCACGTCATCGATTCACCTCGGCTCATGCGCCTCGCTGGAACCGTCAATTATCCCTCCCCCAAGAAGGTTGCACGAGGATATATCACCGAGCCGGTAACACTGCGCACCCTCTATGAAGATGAGGAGGAGCGCGCTCCCGTCCCCCTGGAAGCCCTGATGAGGGCCTATCCCCAAGTCGCACCCAATGGGCACGCCTATAGCAATGGGCACACCAACGGGTTTGATCCCGACACAGGTGAGGTGTTCGATGACCCGCCGGGGCGGCCAGATTTTACCACGGGCCGCCGCGTGCGTACCGATCCGCAAAAATGGATCGATGCCATCAAGGCTGATAACGAGCGTCATAACAATACGCTCGCTTTCATCGGGTATCTGATCAGAAAGCAGCAACCAGATTGCGTCATATTACAGCTATTTGAGGGACTTCTAAAAGGCATTCCGAACAGTAATTCGTGGAGTCAAGTGCCGGAGATGATCCGGACCGGACGACAGAAATGGGAAATCCCCAATCCGACCGATGAAGATTTCGGTCCCGCCGTTTCGCAATCCCTTCCTATTGAATGGTTCATAGACGTGAAGCCATCCCTCGATGCGTCGGACTTTGTCGAAGGCTTGCTGTGTGACGCAGGTATGTCGGTCATCTATGGCGAGTCAAATTGCGGCAAGACGTTTTTTATGACAGACCTCGCATTTCATGTGGCTTCAGGTCGCCGCTGGCGGAAGCGCGACGTTGAAAAGGGCGGTGTTATCTATGTCGCCCTTGAGGGTGGTTTCGGTATCAGGAACCGTATAGCTGCCCTACGGCAGCATTACGATGTAGCAAGCGACGAGGCAGTTGCCTTTGCAATTGTGCCGTGCTCGATAAACATGCTTGATGCAAACGCTGATACGGAGCCTCTTATCATGCTTATCAAGGAAGCCGCAGAAAAAATAGGAATCCCTATCAAGCTGGTGGTTATCGACACTCTTGCCAGAGCTATGGCAGGGGGCAATGAGAATGCCCCGGAGGATATGGGGAAGATTGTTAAATCAGCGGATAGGATCAGGGAACAAACAGGTGCGCATGTTTCATTCATTCATCATTCTGGTAAAGACCAAGCGCGTGGCGCAAGGGGGCACTCGTCGCTCAGAGCGGCTACAGATACAGAGATCGAGATTACTCGGCCAGAGGAGGCTACCTGTAGCGTAGCGTTTGTTAAAAAGCAACGCGAACTTGAGATAGATGGGGAGTTTGCATTTGAGTTGAAGCAATTATCGCTGGGCATGAACAAGCGCGGCAAGGAGGTTACAAGCTGCATTGTCATAGATATGGCCGTGCCGGAACGTGAGGCAAAAGCTGCCCGATTGACCGACACAGATCGCAGCTTCCTGGGGGAAATCCGGGAGATCGTCAACCGTGGAGACGGCACGGAGACGTTGAGTCCTGAGCGCGGAATGCCCGTATTACGCACCGTAACGCGGGTCTTTTTGAGAGACTGGCTAATCAAGCGCGGAAAGCTCTCCGTTACGGAGGGCGTTACGGCCCTTAGTAACGCTGAGAGGCAGCGCATGTTTCGGGTGCTTAACTCATTGGCCGATAAGGGGGTAATCGGTATGAACATGGAAAGGGTATGGCTGCTGTGAGAGACCTAAAACAGCCCGTTACGTTACGCTCGTTACGGTCGGGCACATACTGCTCTCTCCGTTACGCAGGAGGTGTGCCCCCCTTTAGGGGGGTCACCAACCGTAACGGAGCCTGAGTGCAGTCCGATTGTAACAGGATCAGAGGAGAGGAATCCGTGACCGACCGTCAGGTCTCCCGTGGAGAGCACGATGCGATTTCGTCGGTGGTTGCCGGCGTGGATGAGGCAGCGCGGCTGTATGAAACGAAGTGGGGTGTTGGTAGATTGGAGTTGCTGGTGTCTGATGCGTTGCGGGAGAAATTTCGCAAACAACTACGCAGGTTCAACGAGGCTATAACAGCCAGCGATGTCGAGCGGGTGCGGCAGTCGGGTGGTGCTATGCGGCGTGCATGGGAAGCTCTCGACGTTGCTGCTACACAAGCCGGTGCTGCTGTATGTCATCCTGACGTTTGGGAGATAGGACTATCGGACGGTCGGGTTGTTGCGTTATGTCGTACACGAGCGGAAGCGTTCTCGGTTTGGTATGCCGGTAGGTATGTCGATGTATGGACGGGTGAGGAGATCGCTAGATTAATCGAAAAGTTTCCAGAAATTGCGTTGGCTAAAAGTACATTCCCTGGGGCGCTTGTTGAAAGTGCTCGGTCGAAACAACCAGCAGAGGACGATTACGATGAACAAGGATGAAGCGATGCGGGTGGTGGAGCTTGGGCGCAAGGGTTTCTCAAGGGCTATGATATCGATGATGCTAAAGCGGGAGTTTCGGTTGCAGCGTTCTCCGAACTATCAAACAATCCGCGAGATTCTTGCGTCTGCCGGTTTGGATGATCGTCGCGATGACAGGCAGGAGGATGTCGAAATGCAGAAATGGTCTGACCCCTATGAGCTTCGTGCTCGGTGGGCCGAGCGACTGCCGGCGATGAAGCGAAAGATACGGTTGGTTGTCGAGGCAGGGAGATGACGGACGACAGGCGCTGCCGGTATTGCAATGATGTATTGGTGCGGGGGGAGGGGGAGCGTGCGCAGCCGTGGGGATTGCGGCGACATTGCAACAAGTTTTGCAAGTTCAGGCAAGCCCACCGGCTTGCGTGTGATCGGGAGCGGCTGCGCCTTGCTGCGCGGGCTAATGCCGGAACCGTGCCGGATTTCCGTCCACACGAGATCGTGCCGAGGGATGGTGGATTCACGTTGCACGTAGACCGGCCATTGCTGGAGCGGTCGATGACCGGATGCTCTGCGGATTTGTAAGAGGGATCGATGACAGACATTATGGCGAAGCGTCGCGCGCCATCGCGGTAATCCAGGATGGGGCAGAAGTCCCCAAATTTGAGGCTGTGATGCGGGTTGAGGGGGAGGCGGCTACCCCACAGGCTGTCGGAGCGGAAAATGCGCCAGCGGGTACGGATGCGGCTTTTAACGGCATTCCGTTGTTGGCAAACGGAGGGCTGAGTGATGGATCAGATTATCGGTGACGCCGACATGATGGAACGAGCCTGGGCCGCGATAGGCCAAACACCGCCGCCGCATATCAACCTGTACCGCGATATGTGGGAGCGTGCGGAGAACGTCGCCCGCGCTATCCAGCAGTATGGCGATGAGCGCGCTCAGGAGGCCAGAGCAGAGGCGATAGAGGAGGCAAAGCAAATGATCGCTAGCTTGTATCATCCAGCGGCATATGAATGGTTGTGTGAGTTATTTGACACACTATCGCAGACAAGGCGTGTACGATAAACCGTGATTACTCTCCCTCATAATCTCGCATCTCCGGCTGTCCCCGCAGCGTCACGCAGGCGAGGGCGATGTAGCGCGGGATGGGGGCTGGATGCTCGGCTGGCCGAGATTGAGTTCGCCATAGCTGCATGCGAAGGAAACAACAAGCCGATGGCGTGCGTCGCCACCTTTGATGGCGGGGTGCCAAACGCATTGGGGGCGACAATGGAATTTTCTGTAGAGCGGAGTGGGGCAGAAGTCCCCAACGCTGAGGCTGTGGTGCAGGTAGAGGGGGAGGCGGCTACCCTACAGGCTCAAGGAGCGGAAAATGCGCCAGCGGGCAGCGCTGCGGCTTTTAACGGCATTCCGCTGGGGAAGGATGTTGGCGAGAAGCCGTATCATGGGAGGGTGCCGCCGCCCAGGAAGCTTCGTGTGGCGAAGCGGGACGTATCGGAGGATTGGTGATGGATCAGATTAACGCCGATGTGATGAATCGAGCCTGGGCCGCGTTAGGCCAGACGCCGCCGCCACATATCAACCTGTACCGCGATATGTGGGAGAGAGCCGAGAACGTTGCCCGTGCCATTCAGGCCTACGGCGACGAGCACGCCCGGGAGGCCAGAGCAGCGGCTTTCGCGGAAGCCAAACAAATTGCGAGGGCAACGGCTGATGACGAACTTCCCGAGCCGCATTGGGATAACAACCGAGCGCGGCGAATGGATTGGGTCTGTTGCGCGTATAGGATACTTGATCGTATTGTTGATGTGGGTTCGCCGGTTCGCTTGACCGAGCGCCAAAGCAGTAATGCGGCGGCGGGTGTGGTCCGGGGTGACGGTACAGACACACTAGCGACTAAGTCCGGCGAACCCACAAAGCCTGGGAGCGAGCCATGAGGTGTGAGGACTGTAGGGGCCACGGCAAGTTCGCGGTGTTGCGTCTTGCCGGCAGGGAGGCAACCGTTGCCTACTACCTGCCATGTTCCTCATGCAATGGAACGGGTCAGCAATCGTGTTGCGAGGGCATGTGTGGTAATGCTGTGGACGTGACCAATACGGGAGAGGATCGTGATCACTCCCCTTCATAATCCCGCATATGCGGTGCATGTCTCAGCGCAATGCAGGCGAGGGCGATGTATCGGGGGATCGGCGCGGAATGCCCGCTGCCTCTCTGACGACCCGCCTCGTAGTCAAACAGCCTGCTAGGGGACACGCCAAGGGCCTCGGCGGCCTCGCGACGGGACCAATTGTGCGAGGCGCGCCATTCGCGTAGTTGGAGGGGGGTCATTTGGCAAATGCGAAGTTGCGAGCGATGCGCGCGTCGTGTAGGTATATCATCCATGCGTCAGCTATGCTTGGGTGGAGTTTGGAGACGGGGCGATGGGGGTTGTTGTGCTCCCATAAGGCTTTTGCGGCCCCGATTTCCTCGGGGGTCCAGTCGCCTTTACCGTATTGTTCCGGTGTCATTTAGCCCTCCAATAGGAAGGCTTGGTTCCATCCAAAATGCAACCTGAAAAAGCTCCTAATCATGGCGCGGGTGGCGAAGTGGCCGTGATCGATCTGGCCGGTGGTCTTGTTGCGAAGTCCGAAGGTGCGGGCTGTGTCGGTAACGATTTGGTATGTGGTCATTTGTTGTTTCTCCTAGCTAGCGTTACGGGCGAGGGAGATAGCGCGATCGGTGGCGCTGATGACGGCGCACATCGAATAGGTGCCGAAGGGTCGGAACTGCTCGGTGTCATTCCAAACGCTGAGGCCCCGGCGAACGGTCTTGCCGCTGACTTTCGTGGTGATCGTCTTGGCCGTGCGTGCCAGGATTGTGAAGGAATGGATGCAATCGTGATCGCCGATTGAGCGGGTTGCGTAGGTTTGGCCTACTTTGAATTGCTGGGTCATCTGATCTTCTCCTGTTTGATGTTAGAGGGTAAAAACCTGTTTGCCGTCTTCAAAGATCGCGACGTAGAAGCCGGCATTGTTGGCGACAACCTGATAGTCAGTATCGGGGTCGTCGGCGAGAAGGTTGGCAGCGAGCGCGTCGGCGGCGGCTTTGGTCGGGTAGGTAGTGATGGTTTGGGAGAGGATGGTAAGCATCTGATTTTCTCCTGTTCCGATAGAGGGGCGGCGCTAGGCTGCTACCTCAAAATCAACCCAATGGTTTGAGTGCAGGTGATAGCAACCCTTCGTGCCGTTCAGGGTCATCTTGCCGGTTTGCCGGTCTGTCCACATGCGAACGAAGCCGCAGACTTGTTCGGCGCTGATTGCTTCGCCGTTGAAGTAATTTTCGAGGGTGTATCGCGTGCCACTGATGATGCGGGGAAGGACTTTTTCGATCCGGTTGCGTGCGATGGTGGTCATCTGCTGTGCTCCTGTTAGGCTTTGACGCCGAGCTTGGAGAACCAAGCGATAACTTCCGGGGTGCGATCAGGTGACGGGAAGGACAGGAGGCAGATGATGCTCTCGACGCGGCCCTTGCTGTCCGTGGCGTTGTCCTCGGCTGCGGCGAGGATGGCGTTGATCTTCTGGCCGAAATCGAACTTGCGGGGGTCGATTGCCTGTTCGGCCTTGAGGATGGTTTCGTACCGGGTGGTCATCTGCTGTGCTCCTGTTTGATGTCTTCGCGTCTTGCTGCTTCACGCTCGGCTTGCCATATCGCCTTCTTGGTCGGTTTGCCGTCGATAAAGAACCGCCGTCCGCCGCGTTCAGTATGTGTTTCGGCGAAGTGTTTTCCGTTGTAAGTTCCCCCGGTGCGCATTGACATTTGCTGTGCTCCTTAGATGCCGTCGCGGCTGGTGTCGATGATGGTAGAGCCGTCATCGCAGGTGATTGCGTAATGGATGGCGGTAGTGAGCGGTCCCTTGAGTTCCCGGCAGTATGCTCGTGCCTTGGGGAGGGACTTGGTAACCAGGGCGACGCGGCTGATGTGCTCGTCGCCCCGGTTCTGGTACAGTACGTCGTAGGTCTTGGTCATCGGGTTTCGCTCCTGCTCATCAGACGCCGACTGTACGGCGTGACCCTTGTCTCTCGCCGTATCTCTCGGCCCTTGGTCCGGGGCTTCCACCGGGCTGCCGTGTCGCTGTCCAACAATGCTAAGATGGGGCTTCTGTGCTGCCATGACAAGAGGAAATGTTGCTGTGATGACAGAAAAATGTGGGTCAGGGTTGGTACGCCACCCCTAGCGTGAGCCTTGACAACCCCATACAACCTGTGCCATATGCCCAAGAGCGTCGGGAGTACGGGGCATATGAAATTTATCGCCGCTGCGGCTGTCTGGCTTGGCGTGGCCTTTTCTCCGAGCCTAGCTGCGGCGCAGGCGCATTGCCCGCAGGTCAATACCTATCCGTTCACGGGCGGGTGCCCGATCCCCACGTCGCAACTCAATGCAGCGATCGCTGCGGCTATGGTTCCCACCCCCGCCGAAGGCTCCGGGGCGCAGATTTATGCGTCGGCATATGGCGTTGTCGCGAACGGGACGACATCCGACGATGCTGCGATGCAGGCAGCGCTCACGGCGTGCGCTGCGGTTAAGGGAAGGCTGATCCTCCCGCCTGGGTCAATTCTATTGACCGGCGTAGCTAGCCTTAACATGAATAGTTGCTCAATGGAGGGGGCCGGAGTTGCCCCCGGAGGGGGAGCGCTAAAAGGGACGACCTTCTTACTAACAAGTACATCAACTATACCATTTATTTTAGGCGATGGAGGGATAACACTGAAGGGTATTAATTTTTATTGGCCTAATCAGATTGATGGCGTTACGGTATACCCACCGTTGTTTACCGATACCCCAGTTGGTGTTTTCAACATGTACTGGGATAACATTCGCATTATTAACGCATACGACGGGTACAAGCAGAGCGCTTCGTCTGGTGGCATTGGGCTTTTTTTCATAAACAACTCTGTTCTGTATGCGGTACATGATTTGTTTACTGTAGCATCTGTTGGTTCGTATATGCTATTTTCTAATGTCGGTTTCGGGCATGGCGCTTGGCTTGATGCTGCCGGCTCGACATTTGCTGTTAAAACCGCTGTCGATTTGGCGAGCGGACTCAATAGTATGTTTCATATCATTGCTCCGATCACCGGACCTGGAGCGGTTATATCGATCATCAACGGAACAGCCTTTGCGTGGGGATGGGGATTCAAGCTTGATAATACGGCAAGGATAGATTTCGGTAATATCGATATGGCGATTGATGGTGTGGTAACGCACATCGATACGACGGCCGGCGGCACGCTTAACAATTTCACAATGCGGTGCAACTCCTGCACGGCGGGTAAAGCGGATGCCTTCACTGGCAGCGGCACAGGGGGCAAGGCTACGGCGTTCAAGCTGGGGACGCTTGGGGCGCTCAGGTTGCGTGATTCCCTTTACAACACTGCGGCAGGTTCGCTTATCGAGACGGCAGGTGCATCCGTATACATTAGTAATAGCAGTGTTGCTTTCGGAAGTAATAATGATGGCACAGATTTCTATCTCGTAAATGCTACAGCGTCAGTTTCAGGAACACACGTTGAGCTTCGTAATAATCTATTCAGTGGCGTGCCGGCTAGTACGAAGCATCACGGCTTGCGCATCGCATCTGGTATGGATGGGTTCGTTCTATCTGGTAATCGCGTTGCATATTTGTATGATCTCGCGACTGTAGCCCTAGGAACTGGTGAGCAACAATTTATTGGTAATATCTCTGCGGATATGACGGGGACTGTGGATATTGTCACGAGCGGGGCTGGTGAGATTTCATATGTAGGGAATGTGCTCCACAAACCGCCTCTGCCTGTCGTAAGCTCATGCGGCTCAGGGGCTTCACTGTCTGGTGGGCCAATAGCTGGCGTTATTTCTGTGGGCAGCACCAATCCGACAACGACATGTCTCCTTACCATGCCGTTCCAGACAGAAGCTAATTCATGTGTGTTCACGCCAACCAATCCGTTTACGTTATATGCCACGCCAGCAGGAACGCCGCCAGCATGGACGATAACCGGCAGCGCTACGATGCACAGCAGCCAGATTTACTATCAGTGCGGGGGAGGGAGATGACGGACAGCATCTGCCTTGCCTGTTACACCCATCTTCAGGTTGATCAACTTCCACTCCCATGCGACGAGTGTGGCGGTGTGATCTGCCCAGCTTGTGGCAAGCACGGTGAGATAACGCCGTTCGGGGTGTATGACGTGCCGGCTCACGCTGCTGCTAGCGTTCGAGCCAGTGTATGGGGGCGCGGACACTGATGCCCGTCCTCGGAAATCCCCGTCATGAGCGCTTCGCTCAGGAGCTTGCGAAGGGTACGACAGCTATTGAGGCGCATCGTCTTGCCGGATATAGCCCTGACCGAAGCTCGGCGTGGCGACTTCAACACAACGCCAGCATAGCTCAACGGGTGGGGGAAATTCTTGCCGCAAGAGAGCATGCTAGCGCCAAGGCTACAGAGCGCGCTATCGAAAAAGCCGCCGTGGATAAGGCGTGGGTCATGACCAAGCTGCGCGAGAATGCCGAGAGAGCGTTGCAATCTCAGCCTGTATTCGATAGTGATGGCAATCCTGTCGGCGAGTATCGTTATGAGGGCAGCGTTGCCAATCGCGCCCTAGAACTTCTTGGCAAGGAGATTGGCATGTTTATTGAGCGCCGGGAGAGTGGCCGCCCTGGCGAGTTCGCCACGGAGATGACGGAGGAAGAGCTTGCCACCATCGCCCGTCGAGGCAGCAACGGAATTGCTGTTGCGGATGCAGGCTCGGAGAAGCCTAGCAAGCTGCATTGACGTGTTGTCGCCGGATACTATCCCGGCGCGGCATCATCGACTGTTGCTGTCGAGGTTGGAGGCGGTTGAGCGCGGTGATATCACGCGGCTGATGATCATGATGCCTCCCGGCTCGGCCAAGAGCACCTATGCCTCAATCCTGTTCCCGCCATGGTTCCTGGGGCGTAATCCCAAGAAGAGCATCATCGGGGCGAGCCATGCGGGGGAGCTTGCCGAGCGGTTTGGTCGGCGCGTCCGCAATCTAGTCGGGTCGAGCGAGTTCAGGCGGGTGTTTGGTTTCGGGTTATCGGGGGACAACGCCGCAGCCGGCCGGTGGGAGACAGCCAGGGGTGGGGAGTACTATGCTGTCGGCGTTGACGCCTCTGTTACGGGACGCCGCGCGGACCTTGGCATCATCGATGACCCTGTAAAGGGCCGTGCGGAGGCTGATAGCGCTGCTATCAGACAACGGGTATGGGATTGGTACAAGGCGGACTTCTGGCCCAGGCTCAAGCCTGGGGGGCGTATAGTGCTGATTCTGACACGATGGCATGAGGATGACCTTGCGGGTCGGTTGCTGGCAGAGCAGGCGACGGGTGGGGAGCAATGGGATATCTTGTCTCTCCCGGCTGAGGCGGGCATTGATGATCCGCTTGGTCGCTTTCCTGGCGAGCCGCTATGGCCTGAATGGTTTACGCCTGCGATGTTCGCCGAGGCCAAGCGCGACGTGCGTAACTGGTCGGCGCTGTATCAACAGGAGCCGGTCCCCGACACGGGATATTATTTTCGCCAAGAGTGGCTTCGCTGGTACGATGATGTGCCTGATATTCGCACGTTACGGACTTATGGGGCGAGTGATTACGCGGTAACGGCTGAGGGTGGGGACTACACGGTGCATGGCGTTGTTGGGGTTGATCCCGACGACAATATCTTTATTCTCGATTGGTGGCGAGAACAGACGGATTCGGAAGATTGGATCGAGGCTTTCCTAGACATGATGGCCCGTTGGAAGACCATACAATGGGCCGAGGAACAGGGGCAGATATTGAAAAGTCTCGGGCCGTTTATCCTCAAAAGGCAACTGGAGCGTAAGGTTTACGGGTATCGTCGGCCGTTCATATCGGCAACCGATAAACCGACGCGGGCGCGGTCGTTTCAGGCTCGCATGTCGATGGGTAAGGTTTATTTCCCACGCAATGCATCGTGGACGGCTGATTTGGTGTCAGAGTTATTGCGCTTCCCGGCGGGTAAGAATGACGATCAGGTTGACGCTCTGAGCCTGATCGGGCGGATGCTGGCGATGCTGGTCGGGGGCGATGAGATGAAGCCGCAATTGCCTGTCCGTGGTCTTACCGATATGACCTATTCGGAACTGGATAATTGGGCGATTAAGCGTAATTCGGGGAATGGGCGGACGCAGAGGGTATGATGGGATATGGGCCGATCTCTCGCACACACATATCATGGGCATGTTTTGCTACCTTGCTTGTGTTCGCGCTCGGGGCATATTTGTTCTGGCCTACGCAGCCCGGATTGGGTTTAGACTTTTGGGTGACCGATGGCTGATCTGATTACGGTGGTGTTGTAATGGCCGATTACGGTAATTACACCGACCCTCTGGAGACCCGCGAGGATGCAGGGGATGATCCTGGCGATGTCGCGCGCTTCTGGTTGCAGCAGCTTAAGCTGGCCGAGCGCGAGGACCGTAAATGGATTAAGACTGGCCGGCTGATCGTCAAGCGGTACCGGGACGAGCGTCGGGACAACATGACGGCGACGCGAAATTCGGTGAAGTTCAATATCCTGTGGTCGAACGTCGAGACGCTGAAGCCTATCCTCTATGGCCGCACTCCGAAGCCCGATGTGCAACGCCGGCACAAGAGCGCCGATCCGGTGGCATTGATGGGTGCGGAGATACTAGAGCGGGCGTTGTCCTATGAGGATGACCTCGATGAGTTTGATCAGGTCATGCAGTGCGCTGTCGAGGATGTGCTGCTCCCTGGTCGGGGGGTGGCGCGGGTCTATTACGAAGCGGAATACGGAGAGCCGGAGGACGACCCTGAAGGGGTGCCGGATGAAGACGGTAAGATGCCGACGTTCTGCCCGGTCGAGGATGAACGGGCACCAGTGCGATATGTGTTCTGGGAGGATTACAGGACTAGCCCTGCCAGATCACGATATGATGTGTGGTGGGTGGCATTTCGCTCGTACCAGACCCGTGCGGAGTTGGTGAAACGGTTTGGCAAGAAGGTAGGTAATGCGATCGTACTCGACTATACGCCGAAGGGGTTGGATGACGACGGGGAGAAGGGGCCGCAGGCGGATGCTTTTAAAAAAGCGCAAATCTGGGAGATATGGGATAAAGACAAGAAGCGAGTGATTTGGGTCGCACCGTCGTATACCGATGGGCCTTGCGATCAGAAGCCCGATCCTTTGGGTGTACCGGGGTTCTTTCCATCTCCTCAACCGCTGACCGCGACGACCACGAACGAAACAATGGTGCCTGTTGCGGATTATTCAGAGTATCAGGATCAGGCGATTGAGCTTGACGTTCTGACGGGGCGCATTGATAAGCTAACGTCGGCACTCGGGGTTAAGGGTTTGTATGATGCTAGCTTCAAGGCGGACATCCAGCAGCTTGTCGATGACAGCGGCAAGGAGAACGTGCTGATCCCGATTGATCAGGCGGCGATTTACGCTGATAAGGGCGGGCTTGAGAAGGCGATCATGTGGTTGCCGATGGAGCAGATCGCCAAGGTGTTGATCCAGCTTTACGACGCACGGGAGCGGGTGAAGCGGACGCTGTACGAGATTACGGGGATGGCTGATATTCTCCGGGGGGAGACTGATCCGAACGAGACGCTTGGGGCGCAGAAGCTGAAGTCGCAGTTCGCCACCCGTAGGATTACGCGGCAACAGAAGAAGGTAGCGAAGTTCGCTAGGGACTTGATGCGGTTGCGGGGGGCGGTGATTGCGCGGCATTTCTCGCCTGAGACACTGGCGAGAATGTCGGGGTTACCGGAGCCGATGCCACAGATGCCGCCCATGCCGCCGATGATGGTGCCTGCGCCGCCGCCGCAGATGCAGCCGCCTGGGCCTCCTGGGCTACCACCACCACCACAAGGACCGCCAGGGATGCCTCTAATGGGGCACAACGGTGGTCCGCCGATGCAGCCGGGTCTTGGTCCCCAGCCTGTCCAGGCTGCGCCAGGAGGGGCCGGGGGCGTCCCGTCGATACCGCCCCCGGTCCCGCCTGTGCCGAGGATTGCGTGATGTCGAATAATGTGATGTGGCTGGTCAACGACAGAACAAACGAGCGCATACCTATTGCCAAATACTACCCGTCAACTGGGTGGTATTTGCTTGATGGTCACGATGAGAAGCTGAGTGCGGCATTCGATGGAGATAGTAAGCGCGGAGCTATTGGTCCTGTTGAGTGGAAGATTTATTATGACATGACGCAAGAGATGATCGATGCCTGACACGCTGGCAGGTTTGCTGACGCAGGACGATCAGGTAACAACGACTGATCCGGCTAGTGGGCTTGCGAAGGTTCTGGCGTGGCTGACAGGGCCAGAGGGTGGGTTGTCTAACGCAATGGGTATGAAGCCGTGGTATGAGCAAAGCCCGATGGACATTGGGCAGGGGTTCGGGGGCGGGGCGATCCGCAATGTTGGTAGGGGTGCTATCAGGGCGTTCCACGGCAGCCCGCACGATTTCGACAAGTTCGATATGTCGAAGATCGGCACGGGCGAGGGGGCGCAGGCTTACGGGCATGGGTTGTACTTTGCTGAGAATGAGGGGGTGGCGCGAGGGTATCGGGATGCGTTGGCTCCAAGTGCTACCAAATGGACCTATGACGGCAGGGAGTTGAGCGGCGCTGAGCAAAATGCCGCTAATTTGTTGGATCAAAGGGGAAGCGTTGGAAGCGTTCTTGACTACATCAAACATGCGCTTCGCCCCGGACGTATGGCTGATCAGAATTATCTGGATGAGACAGAGCGTCTAGTAAGGCAAATGGACCCGGCAAAGGTGAAGATTGTTCAAGACCCCGGCCGCATGTACGAAGTAGACATCAACGCGGACCCGGCGCGCCTGCTCGATTGGGACAAGCCGTTGGCATTGCAAAGCGAGAGTGTGTCCAAAGGGTTGGAGAATGCTGGGGGAGCAGCTTCTTATATCGGCGATAGTGGTATGCATTTGGGTGATTTTATTCAGCGGGCCGGGCGAAATCGTTACACTGCTGCTGATTTGTTCAATAGGGGCGGCGATCCGTTAGAAATGACCGATGCGGCTGTGTCCGCACGCCTCCGTGAAGCCGGCATTCCCGGCATCCGCTACCTCGACCAGGGGAGTCGGAACATTGCGCCGATAAGGTCAATCAACGACGCGCCGCTTGATATGAGCAATCCATCGCATATTGCCGCTAATGCGCTACAGGATGCGAGGGGAGACCGCGCGACTGCGTTAATTCGGTTGATGAATATAGGATCGGGGACGGCCGACGATGCTTTGCGGTTGATCAAGTCGGGTGTCGATTTGCCTCGCATTGCGGAAACGGCGGCACCGGGCACCAGCAACTACGTCATGTTCGACGACAAGCTGATCGACATCATTCGCAAATACGGGTTGGCGGGGCTGATTACGTCGGGGGCCGCTACGATGGGTTCAGATGAAGGTATGACGCCATGATAGCCGACGAGGAAGCCGCTGCGATGAGCGAGTTGGCGCATTGTATCGCCAAAGCGAACGGGGTGATTGCCGCGCGGTTAACGAAGCCGATGACGGTGGTTGAGATCAATAGCTATGCGGCGTTCTTGCGGCGGGTGATTGTGGCTCTGGAGACGCTGAAATGATCGGCTCAAACGTTACGCCGTTCCCCGGCGCACCGGCTCCACCGATGCCCGGTGGCCCGCCGCCGGGGATGCCAATGATGCCGGGCGGGTTTGGCATGATGCCGCCGCAACAGCCTCAGATGATGCTCAACCCGGAGTTTCAGCAATGGCTGAAGATGAAAGAGGCTTATGACCAGGAGGCCCAGCAGCGGCAGGAGAAATTCGCGGCTGCATGTGCGCTGCTCAAGGATGATGTCTGCAAGTCGTACCAGATAGACATTGAGGCCGACAGTACGGTTGCGGCGGATGAGGAAGCGGAGAAGGCAGCGCGGACGGAGTTCTTGCTAGCGATCGTGCCGTTCATGCAGGTTATGGTGCCGCAGATGATGGCTGCACCGGCTCTGGCCCCGCTGGCGGCTGAGATGATCAAGTTTGCCTTCCATGCGTTCCCGGCATCAAGGCAGCTTGAGGATGCGCTGGAATCGGCGCTGGAGAAGATGCAGCAGATGCCCCCACAGGCTCCGCAGCAGGAGCACAAGGGAAAATCCCTGGCTGAGACGCACATGGAGACCCAACTCGGGCACGCTCAGATCAAGAGTGATATGGCGCAGACGCAGATGAAGGTCCAGGCGGATGCTGCGTCGGATGCGATGAAAATGATGGCGGCGCAGGCCAAGCTCCGGGCGGATCAGGAGAAGGCACAGACCGATGCGGAATTGCAACGGGCTGAATTGGCGTTGCGCTCTCGTGAGATCGAGGGGCGGCAGGCGTTGGATCAAGCGAAGCTGGTTCAGATGTCTCAGCAGGGCGCGGATGGGGTGGATTAAATGGCTTGGGAAGGTGTATCTGACGTGTCTGTGATGGCGATCTTGACCAATGCCACAGTTTCTTACTCTAGGCGGCGGGAAAGTTCTTTGTCGGATGCGGCAAGAGTTATTCTCGCCAATGCGGAGTTCTGTGGGTTGCCTTCGGAACGCCTGCCCCCACTAGATGACTTGATAGAAGAGGCGTCACGATGAGCGATGATCCTCTGATCTTTATAGCGCAGGCTGTCGTTGATCCTATTTGGTGGTTCGCGGTGGTCTGCGGACCCATTTTCATGGTTGCTATCCTTGTGGGGGGCATCATACATGTGCGGCTGATGGACGACATGATGAACGCGCACCTTCGCGTGGCTCCGCCTCCGCCGAAATTGGAAGAGAAATGAGCCGCCACCGTTACGTTATCCGCAACGACGAACTGGTTGAGCTTAACCTTGACGCGCCTTTACCGCCTCGCGCCGGTCCATATATCATGAGCGACATATCCCCGTATCGCTCGGTGATCACGCGTGAGCCGATCACCAGCCGGTCGCAGCATCGGGATCATCTTCGGCAGCATGGCGTGGTCGAGGTTGGGAACGAGATGCCGCGAGCGGTGAGGGAGCCGTTGCCGCCGATTAGGGAGCATGTGGCGGCGGCGATGGAAGCTTCGCCTGAAACCCATGCGGAGGCTCGGGCGGCGCTTGAGCGTTCCAATGTCATTTGAGAAAAACATATTGACGGATTTTTTCTGGCTAGGAAAGCCGATTTCCGAGTGCTCACGCGACGAGTTGATTGATATGATCAAATGGCTCGCTAAATTTAGGAATGACTATTTCAATAATTCGCGAGCAATAGCGCTTGGGAAAGTTGAGATGTGGAAGCGTGGGGAGCGCACTGATGCCACCTGAAAACGAAGCTGAACCCCAGAACCTGCGGGATGTCTTGTCGCAAGCGGTGTCGGATGCGGAGGCGGCAGCACCGGAGCCGACGCCGGCTCGCGAGAAGCCGGTAGAGGCTGATAGCGCCGGGGCAGAACCGCGCGAGGAGGGTCGCGCTCGTGGCCCTGATGGAAAGTTTATCCAGAGGGATGCTGCGGACACGGTAGAAGCGTCCGTAGAGGGCGTGGATGCGGCTGTTGACCAACCGGTGGTTGACGATGCATCGGCGGCGGCTGTAGCGCCTTCCGCCGAGGTGCCGCAGCACTGGTCGCAGGCGGATAAGGAATTGATCGCCGGGCTTCCCAAGGAGCATCAAGCCAAAGTTGTCGAGCGGTACAAGGCCATCGAAGCGGGGTTTACGCCGAAGCTGCGCGAGGCCGCCGAAATCAGGCGTCAGTATCAGGGTGCGATGGAGATATTCGCTCCTCATGCGGAGGGGTTGCGGCAGCGTGGACAGACGCCTTCGGATGTGATTCGAGCATGGGCATCAATCGAACAGGATTTGATGCAGGGGCAGCAACTCGCTGCGCAGGGGCAGACGAATATCAAGGGCGCGCAGCACGTCGCACGGATGATCCAGGCGTACAACGTTGATCCTGGTGTTGTGGCGTCCATTCTCCGGGGGGAGACTCCGCAAGCTACAGCGGGGAACGGAGCGGCCCAAAACGGCGCGTATGTTCCTCCCGAGGTATTGCAGGAGATTCATAATCTCCGCGCTCGGCAGGATGCAAGGGATGCCGCTGAGGCTCGTCGCAATGAGGGAGCGTCTCAAGCGCAGATCGATGCGTTCGCTAACGAGAAGAGCGAAACGGGGGCATTAAAACATCCCTTTTTCTCTGAGCTAGAATCTGATATGATGATGCTTGCCCGGATAGACATATCCCAGGGTAAAGTGCCTTCGGTCTCTGATCTCTATGATCGGGCCGTGTACGCGAACCGGGAGACCCGCGCCAAAGTCCTCGCAGCCAACTCGGCCGAGGCACAGCGGAAAGCGGCAGCCGAACGGAAAGCGAAGGCAGAGGCATCGGCAAGGGCCTCTTCCAGTGTCGTCGGTTCCCCAGGTTCCGGTGGCTCTCAGGCAGAGAGGCGTGCGCCACGATCCCTGCGAGATGAAATTGCGGATGCGGCAGCGGAGATAGACGCTGCTTGATCCGTTTCCGTTCACCCGGCCGCTGTGAAGCGCCCGTTTTCCCCGCGCGGCCCGAGGGCCGCCAGATGGAGCATAGGGAATGGCAAGCCCAAATACCAGTTGGGGTGAGATTACGACTACCACCCTTTTCAATCGATCAAAGGTTCTCGCCGACAATGTGACCAAGAACAATGCGCTCTTGCGCCGCCTCAGCGCGAAGGGGAAGGTCAAGAGCTTCGATGGCGGTCAGGCGATCGTGCAGGAGCTAGAATACTCGGAGAATGGCACCTACAAGCGTTATTCCGGGTATGACGTGTTGAATATCTCCCCCTCGGACGTGTTCACTGCGGCGCAGTTCTCGATCGCGCAGGCTGCCGTTGCCGTAACGATCTCCGGCCTTGAGATGTTACAGAACTCCGGTCGCGAGAAGATGATTGATCTCCTCGACGCCAGGATCGGTAACGCAGAACGCACGTTCACCAACAACCTATCGAGTGACTGCTACTCGGACGGCACGGCGGACGGCGGCAAGCAGATCGGCGGCTTGCAGCTTCTCGTCGCGGACGTGGGCACCTCGGGCACGGTTGGCGGCATCTCAAGGCAGACGTGGCCGTTTTGGCGTCCTAACAACCAATCGTTCGCTACCGCAGGTTTGGCTCCAGGCGCGGCGACCATGCAAACGATGATGAATCGTACATGGCTCGCTCAGGCTCGTGGCCCTGACAAGCCTGACTTGATCATCGCCGACAACATCTACTTCCGGTACTATTGGGAGAGCCTTCAGGCGATCCAGCGCATCAGCGGCGACAGTAACGCACAAGCAGGGTTCGCCAGTCTCAAATTCATGGACGCCGATGTGGTCTATGACGGCGGCTTCCAGGGGGTTGCGGCGGGCCAAGGCACGGTGATCGACGGTGCCGGTATCACATGGACCTCGGGGTCTGGCGCGCCCGCATCGCATATGTACTTCCTGAACACCGATTTCATTTTCCTGCGCCCGCATCGGGACCGGAATATGACGCCCCTTGATCCGGATAGATTTAGCGTCAACCAGGATGCGATGGTCAAGCTCGTGGCCTGGGCGGGAAACATGACAGTCTCAAATTCCTTCCTGCAAGGCGTTTTGGGCGCGTAATGCTTGCGGTCGTAATCAGTAGTGGCGTATACTCAGTGTCCTTGCAAGGAACTGGGAACATGAGCCATGAGGTTAATCGACCGACTGGGGCAGCGTTACGATCGCTTGGTGGTGATCGAGCGCTTGCCCGCAAAGAGCAAGACCGACACGAATGCGCGGTGGTTCTGTCGTTGCGACTGCGGTCGCGGCACCGTCGCGTATGGGCAGGATTTGGCCAGAGGAAAGGTCAAGTCTTGCGGTTGCCTGAACGCCGAGCGCATCATGCAGCACGGCATGTCGCATACCCACGTTTATCATGTGTGGCAGGCCATGCTTCAGCGATGTGAAAATCCCAACGCGCAGAGTTATGCCAATTACGGGGCGCGCGGCATTTCCGTTTGCCCCGCTTGGCATAATTTCGAGGCGTTTTTTGCAGATATGGGTAATCGGCCAACGGGGTATAGCCTAGAGCGCGAAAACAATGATGGGAATTACGAGCCGGAGAATTGTCGGTGGGCCACAACCGTGGAGCAGGCGAACAACAACCGGCGTAATCGTATCATCGTGATCAATGGGCAGTCCCGGACGTTCGCGCAATGGGCCAAATATGCCGGTCTTAAGTGGTACACACTTCGGCAGCGTCTTGATGTGTGTGGTTGGGATATCGAGCGAGCGCTAACGGAGCCTGTCACTGAGGCGGAACAATATACGTTTCGTGAAAAGACGATGACGCTCAAGGAGTGGGCTGACGAGACGGGTATCCACATCGATACATTGCGGTCGCGCCTTGGAAACAAACTCGGCTGGTCTCTTGAAAGGACGCTGACAACCGGGGCGCGGAAGCGCCGCCTTCGAAAGGAGTAAAACGATGGCATGGGTACCCACGACTGATCGCCTTGGCATTCAGCCAATCGCGGCAACGAGCACGGTTCAAAACCATCCCGAAGGTTCGGTTATCGGGGCATACGACGAGACGTATGGGGGCGGTGAGTTCATTTACCTCAAGGGTGCCGCTAACACGGTTGTCGGGTTGTGTGTCGTTTACAACCCGGTGGTTCACTCAACGACGCTTACCCCGAACACGGCGAACCTGAACCAGCCGGTCGCGGTGGCGATGTCCGCGAACGTAGCAAACCAATGGGGCTGGTATCAGATCAACGGCGCGGCGATCATCAAGAAATCGGCGATCAACGTCGCTCCGAACGTGCCGGTGTATCAGAGTGCGACGATCGGCCGAATGATGTCAACGGCAGCGTCTGGCAAGCAGCTACGGAATGCGCGCAGTATCAACGCGGCGAGCGTGGCCTCAGCGACGAGCACGATCACGGTGCTGATCCAGCGGCCTTATCTCCAGGGAGCTACGGCGTAGAATTGGATATAATCCGCGCCGGGCGGTTCCCGGCATCTCCCGTATAGGAAGAACGACATGGCAGACAATGAGCAAGCGGTTGAGGCTGAAATTCAGGCTAAGAACCTGAATGCGCCCCGCCTCAGTCCGGATAAAATTGATTCCGCGATCCTGGCAGAGCAATTTTATCAGTTTCCTGGAACGGTGCTGACCGTGTGTGCGCTGACGCTACAGAACGGATTCAATGTCGTCGGCAAGAGCGCTCCGGCATCGCCCGATAATTTTGACGCTGACTTGGGTAAGAAGATTGCCCGAGAGGATGCGCGTCGGCAGATTTGGGCGCTGGAGGGGTATCTACTGCGGTCCCGTCTTGCAGAGCGGGCGTCGATGGTGGGGGGCTAAAGTGCCTTCGACCAGAGACCGCTCTGGCGTGGCTCCGTGGGCTATTGTGGCTCCGTGGGTTACGCTCGGGCAGGGCGTTATCGTGCATCCTTTCGCGGTTGTCGGGCGGGTACCGGATGAAAGTTCGGCGCTCGCTCGGCAGCCGCAAAGGATAGAGAAACTACATATCGGGGCTGGGACGATTATCGGCCCGCATGCGGTCGTATATGGCGGATCGAGGATCGGAAAGAACTGTCTGATCGGGGATTTTGCCAGCGTGCGCGAAGGGTGCGATATTGGCGATCGGTGCGTAATCGGGCGCTATGTGGCGATCGGGTACGATTGCGGGATTGCCGATGACGTGCGGTTCCAGGATCAGACCAACTTGGTCGGGGGATCGATCGTTGGTCGGGGGTGCTTTTTCGGCATTGGGGTTGTCACGTCCAATGATCGGCGAGTTGATCTCGTGGATTATCATTATCCCGGAGCCTCGGGGCCGGTGTTTGGCGAGCGGGTCATGGTCGGATCGGGGGCAAACATCGTTGCGGGGGTGAGGATTGGCGATGATGCGCTGATCGCGGCGGGAGCGGTGATTGTTGATGACGTGCCGGCGGGGTATGTGATGATGGGACCGGCTGCTATGCGGCGGCTGCGGGTGGCCTCGTGAACATCGTCTCCTTCTTAGCCCCGCGTCCAGATCATCCGTTTTTTCAGGATTACACGCCATTTCTGGACATCCTGCGGGCATCGTGCGAGCGGTTCGGGTATCGGCACATCGTGATCACTGATGACGCCTCTATAACTGATGGATTCCTGCTGACGTTGCCGCACAATCTGATGAAGGCGACGATTCAGGGGCAGCTTGTCTACCTCAATTCGCAATACCTTGCAAAAGAGGACACGGTTTTCGTCGGGGCTGATTGCGTGCTGGCGCGTGATCCTGCTGAGGTGTTCAAGCACGAGTTTGATATCGCGTTCACCACCGGGCCGTTCTCCGACTGTATTCTCAACACTGGGGCAATCTATATTCGGGGCGGCGCTGATGTGCGTCATATCTGGGCCAGGGCGCTTGCGGGGATGGGGGAAGAGTGGGGGGACGACCAGAAGGCCATTGCTGCGGTTGTGCATCCGACAATCGAGCCGTGCATCGTGGCTGGAGATGGGGTGACGATCCGGTTTCTACCGGTTGATCCATACAATCTCGCGCCAGAATACCCGGATGACGACTGTACGCGCGGAGTGATCCTGCATTTCCGGGGTCCGCGCAAGGCATGGATGAAGGACTATTGCGCCAAATGGCTCGGGATCGGTGAGCGAGTCGAGTGGAATATCGTATCCAATACACCGAAGGATAAGATTTTTGCCAACGTGGTGATCAATAGCCGGCGTAAGGCGGTGTCATGGGTCGAAGAGATTCCGGCGCATCATCAGCATGCCGTGCTGGTCGGGAGTGGCCCATCGGCAATGGACATGTTGGGCGATATCAGGCGGCGTTACCGTGACGAGCAAACCATCTTCGCGATGAACGGAGCGGCTCACTGGTTGGCTCAGTATGGGCTTGCCCCGGATTATCAGGTGTTGCTTGATTCCAGGCCGGAAAATCGGCGGTTTGTACGGCCGATCGCGGCAAAGCAGTTCTTGGTTGCCTCCCAATGCGACCCGGTGATCTTCGACATTCTCAAAGATGAGAACGTGACGTTGTTTCATCATGTCCAGGACGGCATCGAGAAGCATTTCGAGGGGACGTCCGTCTTGATCGGCGGCGGGGTTACGGTTGGACTTACAGCGATGGCGCTATGCTTTTGCCTCGGCTATCGGTCGATGCATCTGTACGGCTATGACAGTTCTGATCGCGAGGGTGAGGGGCATGTTGCTCCACAGGATGAGGCTGGAGCGGACGCTGATCGCCGCGAGGTATGGGTGGGTCGCAAGATGTTCACTTGTGCGCCCGCGATGTTTGCCCAAGCGGAGGCGTTTCCTGCGTTTGCGAAATTGCTGGCTGACCAGGGTGCGATGATCACGGTTCACGGTTCCGGTCTGTTGCCGGAGATCGCCAAACAGAATTTTGGCCCGATGTGGAAGGCAGCCTAGGATGGCGGTAGCATCGGAACTTATGGCGTCTGGCCTTTCTGCGTTGTCCTCAAATTTACTAGGGGACGACAGCGGGCCGATCGTATTGACCTATAATAGCGAGGGGGTTATTCCTGCGTCGGAATCTCCTGCTGGTTTCGCGATTACCAACAACTACCACGGGTACGGCGAGGTTAATTTCTGGAACCTCGTCAACAACGACGATGTCAGCAATCAGGGTTGGTATTTTGAGCAGAAGACAGGGACAGATACGTTCAAAACCATAGGCACAATTATTAGAACAAGCACGCTTTCGGCATTTACTTTAAATTCTCCTGGAGGCACATTATCTGGCGGGATATATTCTTCAGACCCTGGAGTTGCTTTCGGAACACCAAACGATGGTATATTAGAACTTATTACCAATGATCTCCCTAGGCTGACGATCGCGGCGAACGGTGCTGTCTCTATTGTTGGTTCCCTTTTACAGAATAAAGCGGTGGCAACGCCTGTTACGGGGGCGACGGTTACGATGACGGCAGATCAGCGCTATCAGGCGATTGCTCCGGCAGGAACTATCGCCGCGCTAACGCTTGTATTACCACCATCACCTGTCAATAGTCAGGTAATGAGCGCTGGTAGTTCTCAGATTGTTACGGCACTTACAGTTAGTGCCGGCACGGGTGCTGCGACAATCGTAGGTGCGCCAACCGCGTTTGCGGCGGGTTCTGGATTCGCGATGGTGTATCAATCGAGCAACAATACATGGTATCGAACCGGCTAATGAGGGAGTAAGGAAGCGATGGCACTCAAGTCTGAAATGATGGCGGCTGGCCTTCCCGCAGGAGTGGCGGGGCAAGTTGGGATGGACCCGGTCAGCACGATTGCAGGGGCCGGGACCAACCAAGCCACGGCAACGGCAATTGTGAGTTCGTTCACGATCATCTCGACGGCGGCAGCGAGTACGGGCGTTGTGCTGCGCTCGTCGGCGGGTGCCCCGGATCAACTAATTTACAACGGCGGCGCGAATACGCTGAAGGTGTATGGCAACGGGTCGCAGACGATCAACGGTATTGCCGGCTCGACTGGAGTTTCCGTGGCAACTCTTAAGGCGTTGCGGCTGACGGCAGCCGGTACGGGCTGGATCGCGGTTGGGACTGCTTAAAGCGCCGTAGGGACCAGCGCAGATGGAGGTGGGTCCATCGTTACCGCCATCCGAGAGGCGGCGCGGTGATCCCTACAGCAGATAGAGTTTAGGAGAAAATGAATGCAGGGTCAATTCACCCGGTCGTTACCAGGGTCAGAGGCGCAGCCCGGTGCCGTCAGGCCACGGTTTTACATGGAGCCGGTGCAGGACGAACTCGCGTCGGCGCGAGAGGGGCGGCCGATCTTCCGACAGGTCGAGCGTGTCGAGATATTCCTTCCCGGCAATCCGTACACGATGCCGGTGCATAACGTCACCGACGAGCACCGGAATCGCTGGGGCCGGGAATATGAACTATTCCGGCGCGGCATGGAGCAGACCGTCGAGGGCACCCCGATTGCGGAATGGCCGATCCTCAATCGCGCCCAGGTCAGGGAGTTGCAGGGGATCGAGATTCAAACGATCGAGGAGGTCGCGGCGCTGTCTGATGTTGCGTGTCAGCGTGTGCAAGGGCTTCAGGGATTGCGAAACAAGGCACGGGCATATCTCGACGATGCGGCGGCTTTGGCGCTGACAGAGAAGTTGAGCGCTGAGAATGACGCGCTTCGAGCCGATCAGGTTGGGTTGCAGCGTCAGGTTGATGAACTGAGTGTGCTGGTCAAGCAGCTTCATGCTGAGAACATGAGTGCGCGCAATACTCCTCATCCGATCGCTACGGCTATTCCGGGCTTATCTGATCCGATGGCACTTGCGATGCAGCAGGCTGGCATGGAGCCGCGTGAAGACCCGCGTTCGTCTCTGTCGGGTTTCTCGAACGAGCAAACGGCGCAGCGTCGAGGCCCAGGACGGCCACGGAAGGAAGAGGCTGCGTAGCCCTATCATCAGGAGAAATTTCAATGGCTCTCCCTGCACGGTTTTTCACCGAGGTGATTGTTCGCGATGATGGGACAGAGGTTGATCGCGAATTGGTTGAGTTGACCCACCCGGATGGCACTCTGAGCGTTCGCGAGGCGACCGACGAGGATCGCGCCCTCTATATAGCAGAATACACTCTGTTCAAGGAGGCCGCGAAGGCAGCCGAACCGGAAGCAACGGTGAGGGGAGCGGCATCTGTTGCGGGTGGACGATCATCGGGCGCATCTAAGAAGGACTAAAGCGGTGTCCCTGTTAGAAATATGCCAGCATGTCGCCGACAACATTGGTATTGATCGCCCGTCGATGATCGTCGGTAACAACCAGCCATCGGCTCGGCGATTATTGGAACAGGCTAGGCGTACCGGGAGAGAGATAGCGGAGCGAGCCAATTGGGTCGCGCTGGTGCAGGAGCATGTTTTCACGGCCGATGGGACATCGGTTTATACGTTGCCGGCTGACTTCCGGTCGATGATCAATGACACGTTATGGGATCGCACGCGATATTGGCAAATGCGTGGGGCGCTGTCGCCCCAGCAATGGCAGATGTACAAGTCGAGCATTATCGGCCGAGCTTCTATCGAACGGCGTTGGCGTTTGCGTGTTCCCGGCGCTCCCGACCCTTTCATTCTGGATCAGAGTTTGCTCGGTAGCCAGACTCCTTATCAGTCGTCCATCACGTCAGGGGATTATGTTGGGGACGAGGTAAAATTTCAGATCGACCCTAGCATTGTTGCGGACATAACCTCGACCTTTGTTTTCGAGTATGTGTCGAAGAACTGGGTCAGGTCGCAAACCCTCAAAAGGGCAAAATTTGGGGATATTGGATCGAGTGCTGGTTCCGGATATTCGGTTGGGGAGTTTCTCACTGTTTTGGGTGGCTCATTTACCGAGCAACTGCAACTCAAGGTGACGGTTGTTGATGCTTCTGGAGGTATCCTAGCGGCTGAAATTGTGGGGAGTGGAGGGGTTTATTCTGTTGTCCCGGCAAATCCGGTATCGGCAGTAACTGCGGGTGGTGGTGGTACAGGATTCGGTGGTGTGTTAGGTGATGAAGAGGGTGGTGTGCTGGGGGATGAGGAAGGTGGAGTTCTAGGAGATGAAGCTGGCGGTAGCAGCGGTAACGGGTCTGGCGCATTGTTCATGATCTATTGGGCATGGTTAACCCAGGATGATTGGCACGCGGATACCGATGTTTCGCTTCTGAGTGAGGATTTGATCGAGCTTGGAGTGCTTTGGCGCACGCTTGGTCGTCTGGGCATGGCCTATGCAGAAGAGAAAGATGACTATGACCGGGATGTTGATCGTGCTGTAGCGCGAGATGGTGGCACGGCTACTCTGTGGTTGGCGACATATCCTCGTGGCTATCTTGTTTCGCCCGCCAACATTCAGGAAGGAAATTTCCCAGGTGCATAAAATGCGTCGCTTCGGAATTTGGGGTGCTGTTCTTTTTTGCACTGTTGGCGTGACGGCAATAGCGCAAACTCCGGTAACGGAGTTTAATGTGTGGCTCAATTCTCGTACCCCGGCATCAACGACACTTGGTTCTACGGATATAATGCCGGTGGTGCAGGGTGGGGAGACTCGTAAACTCTATCCGCAGAGTTTCTTTATGCGACCTGATGGGAGCAATGCCACGCCGATTTCAACTAATCGGGTTATGGGTAATGTTTCGGGAACTTCAGCCGTTCCGACTGCGCTAACATCGGCTCAGGGGCGGACTGCTCTGGGCGTATCGTCGTATGTTTCGGCCGAGCAATTTGGTTGCGTGGGCGATGGGGCAACAGACAATACGGTATGCATCACGGCAATTGCGGCACTAACCAATTCCCCGAATGTTATGTTTGGGCCGGGCATATTTGTGTTTGGTTGCGGTCCATACACGTTCGCTAGTGCGCCGACGATCTACGGCAGTGGGCGCGCTACGACGACGTTGAAACTGTCAGCATGCACGTTGCCGGTTGGTGAAGCGTCGGTAGGGGTATTTAATGTTGTCAGCAAGAATGGTGGCGGTTGGCGTGATCTTTCTATTGATTTCGCATTAGGTATTCAGTCTTCAACTGGTGTTGCGACAGATTTTAGCTTCTTGCTGCGCTATAGATGCGCGTCTGATTTTGTAATTGACAACGTTGGACTTATTAACATCGGGGACCATTCGATTGGTGTCGTCGCTCAGGCTGCTGGTGGTTGCATTATGAAGAATTGGACGGTTCAGAACAGTTACATCCAGCAAACCTCAATGAGTCCGCTTTTGGTCAGTAGTGGGCTGACAATGGCTGGCATAACGCCGCCAAACGATTTCGAGAACGTGCGTATCAAGAGCAACACGTTTGTCAATTCAAAGATGGTTGTTAACGGCAAATATACTCATGTTATTAACAACAACATATCCGGTTGGCAATTTGGCACGGGTATTTTCCAGATACAGGATACCAGCAAGTATCACCTGATTGCCGGAAACATATTGCACGACAGCGGCCTTAGCATCGACGTTAACGGCACCCCGGCTGGCGGCATCGAGCTAAACGGTGAGTATAGCCAATTCGTTAATAACCAGTGTTATAATCTTGGCGGCGTTTGCGCGTTTGTGTTTGGTAGCTACAACCTTATAGCTGACAACCAAAGTGAGAATGTGGCGCTAGGAACTCCGCAAGTAGACAATAACAAGGGTGCGTTTGTAATAGAAAGTAGTTTGGGTGTTGGAATAAATCCAAGTTACAACACGTTCGCGAATAACGTTGATTTGGGCGGCGCTAGTCAGCTTTATAGTTATTACGAGCTTAACAGCGCGCCAGTCGAGAACGTACTGCGGAACAACAGATTTCCGTTGCCGATCTTGCTGGAAAGTTTGACAACAAGAGTGGTTGCCGATAGGACTTCGACGGTAATATCTCCAGAGACAGCAACTCAACAAGGCAGGATTAGTCAAACTACATATATTCCTGGAGGGGCTAGCCTGTCGGTAATTAACGAAATTTCGGCGCACCCAACTTTAGGAACCACTGCGGTGCCGGTTACAGTGATGCGTGGGCTGCTATCGCAGCCAATCGTGTCAGCGAATTTTACTGGCACGTTGGACGCTATCCAGAGTTTTACTTCCGCGATGACTAATTCGTCTGCCGTGACCGTTCCGGCATACACCGGGTTTCAGGCGGGCACCCTGACCAATGGTCATGGCATCACCACCGGAACAGTGACTAATACGGGCTTTGGTATGGGGGGAGCGTCCGCTGCGGCTGGTGCGGGGGGCACGGTGATAAACAATGGATTCCAGGTTGTTGTTGGTCAGGGCAGCAGCGCGGGGACGACAAATCGAGGCGTTTATATTTCTGGGAATGCGGTTGCTAGCTCGACTAGCTATGCCTTGCATAGCGACAGCACGGCTCCTCTAAAAATTGCCAGTCCACTTATCACGGGGGCGTATGCAATTGGCTCGTTGCCGGCCACGGTGATATTGGGTGCTGTGGCAGGCGCTATAGCACATGTGACGGATCAAACTGCGGCATGCCCGGCTAAGGGTGTTGCGCCGACTGCTGGTGGTGCCCTGATATGCCCGGTATTCTATAACGGTTCGGCGTGGGTCGGATTGTAAAGAAAGCGAGTAAAATGCGTTTTGGAATTTGGGGTGCTGTTCTTTTTTGCACAGTAGTTGGTGCAGCAGCAATAGCGCAAACTCCGGTAACGGAGTTTGATGTGTGGCTTAATGCCCGACCTCCGGCATCAACTACACTTGGTGCCTCAGATGTAATGCCGATTGTTCAGGGCGGGTCAACGAAGAAATTATCTCCACAGAGTTTCTTTATGCGCCCAAACGGCAGCAATGCTACTGTTATTTGGCCGGGAGTGCAAGGTGGGACGGGGGTTGATAACACGGGGAAAACGATAAGGCTTGGCGGAAATCTCGTTACAGGTGGGGCGCTGTCCACTACGGGGGCTGGGCCGACGTTCCTGAATTTTCCGGACCTTCCTGCGACGTTTACGTTTCCGAGCACTACTGCAACGCTGATGTCAGCGACTGCTAATAACGCTACGCTGCCGGAGGCACGCAACAATCTGCTATACACGCCTGCGGTTTGCGATGGTAAGTCGGGCGAAAACGGGGCTATGACAAGTGGAAGCGCTGGTTTTACGTCGGCTACTGCCGCCTTCGTGGCGGCCGATGTTGGGAAATTGATCTCGGTAAACGCTGTCGGGTCCACACAGTATTTTGGAACTGCAACAATCGTGGGTGGTGGCGCTGGACACACGGTGGGGGAGGAAATTCCTATCACGGGCGGTACGGGCACGGCCGGCTCGGTTGTCGTTCGCAGCGTCTCCGGTGGGGTGATTACGGCGGTTGCGGGCATGGCTGGGAGTCTTGGATCGTATTCGGTTGTCCCCGCTAATCCCGTTACGGTGGGCGACGCGACGCTGACCGTAACTTGGTTACGCGACAATCTGGTAACGACCATTCAGAGCGTTACGACGCCAACGAGCGCTGTTCTTGCTTCTGCGGCTTCTGCGTCGGGAACCGGCCTGATGTGGGGGTATGGCACGGATAACTCCACGGCAATCAACGCGGCGATTGCGACGGGCAACAAGGCGAGTCTACCGAAGGGTATCTGCGGTATCGCGGCGTCGATTGTTCTCGCCAGTGGTCAGGTGCTTGAAGGAAACGGCACAGCGGGAGGAGCAGGTGTGCCGCCGGGTGCGTTGATGTGGCTGGGTGCCGTGGGCGGCACGATGGTGGACATGAACGCCACTGTGGTGCCGGTTAACGGGACACGGGTGGGGCCATTCAACCTGCTAGGTCTCGGCGCAGCCAGTTATGGCGGCCGGTTTCGCGGGGTTGCTCAGAGCACGATTAACATGCAGGTCCACACGGTCAAGGATTTTGGTTTTTCCTTTGAAGAAAGTTCGTCTGCTCCTGGCTCATGGGACACCTTCTTCAATGACTTCAAGACAACCGTTTCGCTAAGCCATGCTGCTTCTCGGAATGCAGTAGGGTTGCATTTCCCCAAGGCCGTACTGTCGAGCGGCGCGCATGATGCCAATGGCAATAATTTCTATAATACGTTTGTTGTCCACCAAGACGGGATCGGCATCGACCTCAACGAAGGGTATATCAACAACTTCTATATGACCCAGCTTTTCAATAACGGCGGCAATGGGTGGGGCCTTCGGTTAGGGGGTCTTGTTGCGGCGTCCTCGCCGATGAGGGCACACGGAAATAATTTTTACAGCATGTTGACAGAAGGCAATGTGTTGTCGGTGGGGGGCGGCTCGCCGGCTTTTGGCAACACGATAGACACCTGGGACACGCAGGCATTTTTTGCAACCGCGACAGTCGAGGCCGGTTCAACGCTGTATTGTACAACCAATGGAATTTCTACCAACGCTAATCGCAACAGCAATTTTTGTACACCAGCAGCATTTGGGAAATTAGATAGTAGCAATCCAGCGGCGATAACAGATACGGTAGATTATCGTATAATAGCAGTTAAGACATTTACGCCTCGGCGCAGTGGTAATATGACACTAACAGTAACTGGTGGTGTGGAGAATGATACGGCAGGGTCGGCAGCGTTGCTGACAGGATTTTTTGGCATTGGTACTGCGCCGGTAAATGGGGATATAGCAACGTCAGCGGGGTCAACGCGATTTCAATGCGGCGGGTTCCCATCAGTAAAAAACCCTGCGGCAGCTACAATAAGAGTACCATTTGCGGTAGACTGTAAAAATTCTGGATTTACGTCAACGCAAGAGTGGTGGTATGCGTTGGCGGCAAAGGTTGTTACTTCTGGCACAGTAACTATAACAAATGTGTACTTGTCGCACTCTGAGTCGCCGTAATTTAGTTATGGGTAGGTGGTTGGTAATGAATGGATGGAGTTTTTGATGCCAAACACGCTCGCATCGATCCTTGCTGGTGCCGGAAAAGACCCTTATGGGCAGGGCACTAATCTCGCCCCACTAATTGAGGGGATGCTGTCGGCGCAGAATTTGCCGCAAGGCGGCGGTATGGAACAACAGCCGATGGTGCCGGGGCAGCTACCGCCAGGAATGGCGGGGCAGTCATCGCAAATGCCATCCAGCATGGGGCAGTTAGGCGGTATGGCAGGGATGACAGGGATGGGTCAGTTGCCTCCCCTTTCTGCTGGTCCGCCACCATCGGCTCTCGATTCGCTTCCGAATATCCCTTGGCAGTCAATTGCCAAGCTTCTTGCGGGGGCTGGAGGATAAAATATGCCATCGCGGGCGCAAATGCTGGCTGCACAGCGGCGACCGCAACGGATCGTCACGCCTGAACCTGTCCCCGTTATCAGCCCCATCAAGGGATGGAACACTCGCGACCCATTCGAGGCGATGGACCCGCAGGACGCGGTACTACTCGATAATCTATTCCCGGATTATGGCGGGGTGGTCTCTCGTGGTGGGTCTATCACCCACGCGACAGGGATGGGTACGCAACCTGTTCGCACGCTGGCCGAGTTTTATACCGGGGCGGCTCGCAAGCTTATGGCTGCCAGCGGGGGTGCGATATATGATGTGTCTTCCCCAGGCCAGATTAGCATTCCGGTTGCAAGCGGGTTTGGGCCTGATGCATGGCAGACGATCGTGTTCAACGATAAGCAATTTTGGGTTAACGGAGCTAATGAACCGCAGGTATTCGATGGCTCAAGTTTTGCTGATGCGGGGTTCACGGGAGCAGGGTTGACCCCGAGCACATTGAATGGTGTAGGCGTTTTCAACAACCGGCTATATTTCTGGACAGGGCAGGACAGTAATTTCTGGTTCGGGGCAGTTAACGCTATTACTGGGACGCTGTCTAAGTTTCCTCTTGCTACGGTCACTGAGGCTGGCGGCAAATTGCTCGCTGTCCAATTATTGACGTATGACGGCGGAACCGGCATATCCGACTATAAATGTTTCTTCTTCGACACCGGCGAGGTAATGATCTATCAGGGAACCGATCCGAGTAACCCCACCAATTGGGCTCTTGTTGGGCGGTACACGACGCCTCCTGCAATTGCGCTCAGAGCGGTTTTGCGCTATGGCGGCGATATCTACATTTCAACTCAGACTGACCATTTGCAAATTTCGCAGATACTTACGGCGCTAAAGCTCGGTGAGGCCCCACCACGGTCTAAGATCAGTGGAGCACAGACGGCGGCGTGGATCGTGGGGTCGGGTCTGACGGGTTGGCAGGCATTCTACTATGCCCTCGGAACCCGCCTGATATTCAACATTCCGACAAGCGCTACGACGTTTGATCAGCATGTCTATAATACGTCAACGAAGGCATGGGCACGATTTCGCGATCAAAATGCCTATTGTTGGGGAAGCTTCAACGGATTGCTGTATTTCGGGGCTAGTCTAGGCACGGTGTATCGGGCTGACATCGGCGGATCGGACATCACGCAGGAGGGGCCGTCATGGGGATCGTCTTGGGACATCCCCTGGACGACGACGACGACGCAATCTATTGCGGTAAATGGCGAGCAGGCGTGGCAAACCCTGACGACGTTGATGCGCAAGCGGCTCACAGCAATCAGACCTGTTGTCCAGTTTGGTGGTAGCATAGGAGGCCAATATCGTATCAAGTTGGCTTACGATTTCAGGCTGCCGGCAGCGGAGATCGATGTGGTGAGCCATACCGAGTTCACAACGCCGTGGGGTTCGCCGTGGGGTTCGCCTTGGTCATCTGAGATAACGGTCGATGTCGATTGGCTGATTGCGGAGGGGACGGGGACGGAGGTCGGAATAACATTGTCGGCGCAGGAGATATCGCGCCTGACGTGGCTGCGCACGGACGTTATATTTGAGCCTGGAAGGTCACTATGAGGCTCCTGATCGGGGATGATGAGGCGATCGCCCGGTGGGTAGGCCAGCGGGTGGGTGTAGACGATTTCGGCAAGTGCGTGACGATTGGCATCCTGTCCGGGGATGAATTGATCGCCGGGGTGGTGTTCAACAATTACCGTCCTCCGGGGATCGAAGCGACGATTGCGAGCACTTCCCCTCGGTGGTGCAATCGTGCTACACTGGCCGTGATATTCGGCTATGTGTTCGATCAATTGAGGTGCCGTCGTTTGACGGCCATTACCGAGGCCACGAACCAGCCCGTCAGGGCGTTCCTCTGCCACCTCGGCTTTCGTGAAGAAGGCCTATTGCGCCACGGGTTTATGACCGGAGATGCCGCGCTATACGGCATGGTCCGGGAAGACTGCCGGTGGCTGGCGAGGAGTTGGCAGGAACAATGGGCGGCTTAGGGCCAAAGAGAACACGGTACGCGGGAGCGGATTTCTCGCCGTCCCCCATTCGCCGCAGGTTCAAAAGCGGTGGTAAGGGGGGTGCCCAAACGCCGGCTGCGGTTGATCCGTTTCAATTAGCCTCTACACAGGCGCAGGCTAATATCGCGACGGCACAGAAGCAATCCGAGCTTAACAACGTCCGCACGACATCTCCGCTCGCTAAGTCATTCTTTGAGCAGGGTCCAGATGGACGATGGAGCCTCAATCAAGAATTAGACCCTTCGACGCAACCGGTCTATCAGCAACAGACGGAGCTTGCGGCTCGTTTACCTGATCTGGGGTATGACGTTGCAAATATCGCGGCGGGGCCTGCGTTAGGTGGCGCAGCGATTACTGATGCGGCATATAATAATATCCTCCCATCCGCGTTATTACCTCGGGCTGATCTACAAAACCGGCTGGATTTTAGTGGTCTAGGTACGCTGCCTTCAAGTCAAACGGGTTTCGGGCCATCGATCGAGCAAGCGCAAAATGCCGCTTACGATACATCGGCGGGGTTTCTTGATCCGCAATTCGCGCAGAAGCGCAGCGATTTGCGCCAACAGCTTGCCGACCAGGGCATCGGGATCGATTCAGACGCTTATAGCAGGGCGCAGGGCGATCTAGGACGGCAGGAGACGCTAGCCTACAAGCAGGCACAGGACGCTGCTGTAGCGGCGGGAAATGAGCAGCAGGCACGGCTTTTCGCCGAGGATTTGTCGGCTCGCCAGCAGGGCGCGAGTGAGATCGGCACGGCTGGCAATTTCCGCAATGCGGCCGAGCAGCAATTGTGGCAAGACCCGCTTACGGCGCTTGCCTCGTTGGCTGGGACGGGCACCGGAATAACCGGTAGCGCGGCACAGGATTTAACGACGCTCAACCCATTGTCGGGGTTTGAGTGGGCGGGGGCATTGCCGACATTTGGGGGTTCGCCAACAGCGGTTTCGCCGGCCAATGTCGTCGGGGCTGGGCAGGTTGCTAATCAAGCGGCGGCAAATCGGTTTACCGCACAGAACACGTTGAACAACCAGCTTTTCAATGGATTGGGTACGCTTGGAGGCGCGGCGAATACAGCGCTTGGTGGTGGGGCTACAGGTGGCCTACTGGGGAGCCTATTCTCTCCAGCGAGTGTGGCATCGGCTGACTTTG
>Ga0307503_10000082_pt1 | contig 55908 bp, 58 predicted proteins | sample 17_S_MG_FD_194514 | JGI IMG/M metagenome (GOLD analysis project Ga0307503, IMG submission 194514) | Soil microbial communities from Populus trichocarpa stands in riparian zone in the Pacific Northwest, United States - 17_S | ecosystem: Environmental > Terrestrial > Soil > Riparian zone > Trees... | reverse complement strand
CCCCCCGCCCCCCCCCCCCCCCCCCCCCCCCCGCCCCCCCCCGGCACCCCAACCCCGCTAAGTCGAAAACGCTAAGCCCCGCGCCTCGGCCGCTTAGGCCGCCGAGCCGGAGGCCCAACAATCTTTTCCGGCCCCTCCCGGTCCTCAAGCGCAACGTAGTCCCGCCCCCGCTCCCCGGTATAGATCTGCCGCGGCCGCGCAATCTTCTGCTCGGAGTCGTCGAGCATCTCCATCCACTGCGCGACCCAGCCCGCGGTGCGGGGGATTGCAAAGATCACGGTGAACATCTCGGTCGGGATCTCCAGCGCCTCGTAGATGATCCCCGAGTAGAAGTCGACGTTGGGGTAGAGCTTGCGCGAGGTGAAGTACTCGTCGTCGAGCGCGCGCTTCTCCAGCTCGCGGGCGATCTCGACCAGCGGGTTGTACTCGGTCGCCTCGAAGACCTCCTCCATGTGCTGCTGGATGATCCGCGCCCGCGGGTCGTAGTTCTTGTAGACGCGGTGGCCGAAGCCCATCAGCTTCGCCTCACGCGCCTTCACCTTCTCGAGGAAGGCAGGAATGTTCTCGACCGAGTCGATCTCGCGCAGCATCCGCAGCACGGCCTCGTTGGCGCCGCCGTGCAGCGGCCCGTAGAGCGCCGCCACGCCGGCCGCGACCGCCGAGTAGGGATCGACGTCTGAGGAGCCGACCCCACGCACGGCGTTGGTCGAGCAGTTCTGTTCGTGGTCGGCGTGGAGGATGAAGAGCACGTCGAGCGCCTTCGAGAGGCTCTCCTTCGGCACGTGCTTCATTTCCGTCTTCTTGAACATCATCGAGAGGAAGTTCTCGGCGAAGTTGAGGTCGTTTTCGGGGTACACATACGGCAGCCCCATGTTGTGGCGGTAGGAGAAGGCCGCCAGGGTCGGCACCTTGGCGATCAGGCGGACCGCCGCCATGTAGCGCTCCTCGGGGTCGTCGATTTTCTTCGCGGCCGGGTAGAAGGTGGAGAGCGCGCCGACCCCGGAGAGCAGCATCCCCATCGGGTGGGCGTCGTAGCGGAAGCCCTCGAAGAACTGCTTCAGGTCCTCGTGGACGAAGGTGTGGTGGACGATGTCGTAGGTCCAGCGGTCGAGTTGCGGGCCGGTGGGCAACTCGCCGAAGACCAGCAGGTAGGCGACCTCGAGGAAGGTGGAGCGCTCGCAGAGCTGCTCGATCGAGTAGCCGCGGTGTTCGAGGACCCCTGCCTCGCCGTCGATGTAAGTGATTGTCGAGCGGCAGGCGGCCGTGTTGGTGAAGGCCGGGTCGTAGGCCATCATCCCGAATTCGTCCTCGTTCACCTTGATCTGGCGCAGGTCCATCGCCCGCACGGTGTTGTCCTCGATCGGCAGCTCGTAGGTCCTGCCGGTGCGGTTATCGGTGACGGTGAGCGACTCGGTGCCGGTGGCGGCGCCCCCGTCTGCGGCTGCATCTCTGATCTGCTGCTCGGTGGCCATCACCCCTCCTCGAGCCGATTGAACTGGAGCGCCCAGTATCGCAGTTCGGTTCGTCCTGCCTGTTGCGCTTCGGAGAACGGGCGGCGTTACTCGGCCGCGGTAGGAAGCGGCTCGAATCTGGTCATCGCGTGCAGCTCTGCGAAGCGCTCGTCGATCTCTTCGCGGGTAAGGGCCACCACCCGCTCGGTGCCGAACTGCTCGACGTTGAAGGAGGCGAGCACGGTGCCGTAGCCCATTGCCCGTCGTAGCGACGCCCCGTCGAGGTCGCCGTCGACGCTGTCGAGGTAGCCGAGGAAGCCGCCGGCGAAGCTGTCGCCGGCCCCGGTCGGGTCGCGCACGTCCTCGAGCGGGAAGCCGGGCAGGGCGAAGAAGCCGTCCTCGGTGAAGAGGGCGGCGCCGTACTCGCCCTGCTTGGCGACGACCGCACGGGGGCCATGCGCCATCACGGCGCGGGCGGCGCGGGCGAGGTTGGGCTCGCCGGTCAGCTGGCGGATCTCGGCGTCGTTGACGATCAGGCAGTCGACCTCGGCGATCGCCGCCAGCAGCGAGTCCTTGGCGGTCTCGATCCAGAGGTTCATCGAATCCAGGGCCGAGAAGCGGGCCGAGCCGCACTGGGCGCGGACCTGGCGCTGCAGGTCGGGCTGGATGTTGGCGAGGAAGAGCATGTCGGCTTCCTGCGAGGCGGGGGAGAGCTTCGGCTCGAACTCGCCGAAGACGCCGAGCCGGGTGTCCTCGGTGTGGGCGACATTGAGGTCGAACTCGTAGCGGCCGCGCCAGAAGAAGGACTCCTCGCCCTCGACCCGCTCGATGTCGTCGGTGAGCACGCCGCGGCGCTCCAGGACCTCGAACTCAGCCTTGCCGAAGTCCTCGCCGACCGGGCCGACCGGGCGCACCTCGGTGAAGAAGCTGGCGGCCAGGGAGAAGTGCACCGCGGCGCCGCCCAGCATCTTCTCGCGCTCCCCGAACGGGGTCTTGACTGAGTCGAATGCGATTGAGCCGACGACGGTGAGGGACATGGGGCGGGGAGGTTAGCCGCTTGTCTTCGGGCGGGGTGGGGCGTCGGGGGTCCGGCCGACTATGGTTCGCCGCCGATGAAGGCGATTCAGATCGAGGAGTTCGGTGGGCCGGAGAAGCTTCAGCTCGTCGATGGCGAGGACCCCGTCGCTGGGGACGGGATGGTCGTGGTCGAGGTTGCACGGAGCGGCATGAACTTCGCCGATACCCATGCGACCCGGAACGACTACCTCGCCGAGCAGTCGTTGCCGCTGATTCCGGGTGCTGAGATCAGCGGGCGGACCGCCGATGGGCGACGGGTCGCGGCGTTGCTGGGCAGCGGCGGTTACGCAGAGAAGGTCGCGGTGCCCGAGGCGCTGCTGATCCCGGTGCCCGACGAGGTCGACGACGACCAGGCGGCGGGCCTGCTGCTTCAAGGCTTGACCGCGATGGCGCTGGTGCGGCGCTGCGCCCGGATCGAGCCGGGAGAGACCCTGGTTGTCGAGGCCGCGGCCGGCGGCACCGGCAGCCTCGCCGTCCAGCTCGGCAAGCGCGCCGGCGCCAAGGTGATCGGCCTCGCCTCCAGCGAGGAGAAGCGGGCGTTGGTCGAGCGGCTCGGCGCCGACGCGACGGTCGACTCGCGCTCCGACGACCTCGGCGCCGCGATCCGGGAGGCAAACGGCGGCGAACGGGTCGATGCCGTCCTGCACATGAGCGGCGGCGCGGCCTTCGATGCCGAGCTCGGCATCCTTGCCCCGCTGGGCCGGATGGTCGTCTTCGGGATCGCCTCGCGCGAACAGCGCGAGGTCTCCACCGCGGCCCTGTTGCGCGGATCGAAGTCGGTGATCGGCTTCTGGCTCGTCCACCTGCTCGCGCGCCAGGAGCTGGCCGTGCCGATGATCGGCGAGCTGCTCGCCGCGGTCGCGGCGGGCGAGCTCGAGGTCACGGTAGGCGGCGTTTACCCGCTTTCCGAGGCCGCCCGCGCCCACGAAGACCTGATCGCCCGCCGCAGCAGCGGCAAGCTCCTCCTGGACCCGTCGCGGTGAGACGCGCATCCGACATTCACCACACTCAGGTGTGGTCAATATCGGAAGGGGTTGGCCGATGACCGCCTTCAAAGACCTCGGTCTCTCACCCCAGATCCAGCAGGCGCTCGACGAGCTCGGCTTCGAGGACCCGACGCCGATCCAGGACCAGGCGATCCCGGAGCTGCTCGGCGGCCACGACGTGATCGGTCAAGCCCAGACCGGCACCGGCAAGACCGCGGCCTTCGGCCTGCCGCTGCTTCAGTACGTCGATCCCGCCAACGACGAGGTGCAGGCGGTCGTCCTCACCCCGACCCGCGAGCTCTGCATCCAGGTGACCCAGGCGCTGCGCTCCTACGCCGAGCACCTCGACGTCGAGATCGTCGCCGTCTTCGGCGGCGCCCCGATCAAATCCCAGCAAGCGCAGCTGCGCTCCGGAGCCCACGTCGTCGTCGCCACGGTGGGGCGGATGATGGACCTGATGAGCCGCCGCTCGCTGGTTCTCACCGCGGCGCGCTACATCGTCCTCGACGAGGCCGACGAGATGCTCGATCTCGGCTTCATCGAGGACGTCGAGAAGATCCTGCGGATGTGCCCGAGCGGCCGCCAGACGGCGCTCTTCTCGGCGACGATGCCACCGCCGGTCCAGCGGCTCGCCGAGAGCTACATGTACGACCCGACGATGATCCGGATCACGCCCAAGAAGCTGACCGTCGACGCGATCGCCCAGGCCTTCGTCGAGGTCGACGCCAAGGAGAAGGCCTCGCGCCTGGTCGAGCTGCTGCGCCAGGAGGAACCCGAGCAGGCGATCATCTTCTGCCGCACCAAGATCGGCGCCTCGCGGCTGGAGAAGACGCTGAAGGACAAAGGACTCGACGTCAAGGCGCTGCACGGAGACATGAGCCAGGGCTCGCGCGACGGCGTGATGATCGCCTTCAAGGACCACCGGGTGCGGCTGCTGGTGGCGACCGACATCGCCGCCCGCGGGCTCGACATCGAGCACGTCACCCACGTGATCAACTTCGACGTGCCGGCCTCCTCGGAGGTCTACGTGCACCGCATCGGGCGCACCGGCCGCGTCGGCCGCACGGGACGGGCTATTACCTTCGTCACCCCGGCCCAGCGCGACGAGATCGGCCGCATCGAGCGCGACGTGAAGACGACGATCGGCGAGTGGGAAACCCCCGAGGAGCGGCTCGAGCACGCACCGAGGCCACGGCGGCGGGAGCGTGGCGAGGCCAAAAAGGAGACCGCTGCCCCACCGAAGCGCGACGAAGATGACGGGGAGGAGAAGGCCGCCGACGCCGCCGGGGAGAAGCCAAGCAGCGGGGTAAAGCTCTTCGTCAACCGAGGCGAGCGCAGCGGCATCACCGAGGAGGATCTGCGCTGGGCCCTGCAAGAGGGCGCCGTCCTAACCGACGACCAGATCCACGACGTAAGCGTCCTGCACCGCTTCTCCTTCGTCCGAGTCTCCCCCGACGTAGCCGAGCGCACCGTCGAATACCTAGACGGCACGAAGCTAAAAGGCAAAGAGATCCGCCTCGAGGTAGCCAAGAACTAACTACGGCGTAGCTCGCGCGGTTGGCGTGGGGGAGGGGGGTCGAGGACGGACCGTGGCCCGCCCGCAGGCCCCCTCCCCCACGACAGGACCCGCGCGCCAGTTACGCCTGAGTCAATTCCGCGATGCTGGCGAAGAGCCGGTCGAAGTCGATCGGCTTGGTGATGAACCCGCTCACCTCGACGCCGCTTGGCGCTCCGGCGTCCATCTCGTCCTGGTGGGCGCTGACGATCAGGACCGGGGTCTCGACTCCCTCGGCGCGTAGCTGACGCAGAGCGTCGATGCCGGACTTGCGCGGCATCATCGCGTCGAGCAGGAGGATGTCGGGATCGGGCTCGGTGGCGCTGTGCATCAGCTCGATCACCTCCTCGCCGTCGGCCGCGGCCAGCACCTCGTAGCCCTCCATCTCCAGCCTGGTCCGCAGAAGCAGCAAGATCGTCTCGGAGTCGTCGGCGATCAGCACGCGCGTCGTCACAACGCCTCCCCCTGCGGATGGGGCTCGAGCGCCGGCATTCGCCGCCCTCCATCCGAGTCGGCGGTTGCCGGGATCGTCGGCAGGCGAACGTGGAAGGCCGAGCCGCGACCGGAGATCGACTCGGCCTCGATCGTGCCGCCGTGCAGCTCGACCAAGGACTTGGAGATCGCCAGGCCGAGGCCGGTGCCGCCGACGTGCTGAGTCAACCCTGCGTCGCCGCGGGTGAAGCGCTCGAATATGTGCTCCAGCTGGTCCGCTGCCATTCCTGGCCCGTCGTCGCTGACGACCATCTCCACTTCAGCATCGCGGCGCTTTGCCGTCACGCTGATTGCCGCTCCTTCCGGGCAATACTCGTGTGCGTTTGTAAGTAGGTTCACCAGCACCTGGCGAATCCGGTCGCTGTCAACGTTTATCCGAGGCAGGTTCGGATCCGCTTGCAGGTGCAGGCTCTGGCCCTTCGCTTCGGTCTGGCTGCGCATCGTCCGCGCGGCATCTTCCACCAGCGGCCCGGTGTCCGTGGGTGTTGGCTTGATCGTCAGGCGCCCGGCGTCGCTGCGGGCGAGGTCGAGCAGGTCGTTGAGCAGCCGCACCAGATGGCGGGTGTTGTCGAGGATGATCTCGACCGTGTCGGCCTGCTTGGGGCTGAGCTTGTCGCGCTCCAGCATCAGCAGCTCAGCGAACCCCTGCACCGAGGTGAGCGGGCTGCGCAGCTCGTGCGAGGCGGTGAGGACGAACTCGTCCTTCATCGTTTCGAGCTGGTCGCGCTCGCCGGCGCGGCGCTGCAGCTCGGCGGCCATCTCGTTGAAGGCGCTGCCCAGCGCGGCCGTCTCGGAGAGGCCGCCGACCTTGACGCGCGCATCGAGGTCGCCGCCTGCGAGGCGTCCAGACGCCTCGACCAGCTCCTCCAGCGGGCGCCGCATCGAGGAGATCAGGCCACTGAAGAGCAGCGCCGCGCCGGTCAGGCCGGCGATCAGCCCTGCACCTACCAGCAGCGCCGTGTCGCGGGTCTCGCCGTCGATGTCTTCACGCAGTTGCTCTCGCTTGTGCTGCTGGGCGACGATCACGGCCCGGGCCCCGGTCGTGTGCGTCCCCCCGGCCAGGCGATTGCGAGCGGCGATCTCCAGCTGGTAGGACTGGGCTGTCGCGTTCTCGAACTCCTGGCGCTGCTGGAGGAAGCGCGCGACCCCGATCACGGCGAGGCCGGTGAGCACGGCGAAGCCGATCGCGAAGCCGATCGTCAGCCTGTTGGCAAGCGACGGGCTAAGCCGGAGACGGCGTCGTGAATATGCTTGCGCGACTATGGGCGACGAGGCTACAGGCACGGCCGACGGCAGCGCCGAGGCGCCGCAGGGGATCGACCGGTCCGGAGTGGAAGCCTGGTTCGGCGAGCACGTGCCGGGCGTCCAGTTGCCGCTGTCATTCGAGCGGATCTCCGGCGGGCACTCGAACCTGACCTACGGGGTGCGCGACGCCGCCGACGGGCGCTGGGCGCTGCGCCGCCCGCCGCTGGGCAAGCGCCTTGGCTCCGCCCACGACATGGGCCGCGAGCACCGGGTCGTCTCGGCGCTGGCGCCGACGCCGGTGCCGGTCGCACCGGTGGTCGGGCTCTGTGAGGACGAGAGCGTCAACGGCGCCCCCTTCTACGTGATGGAGTTCGTCGAGGGCCCGATCCTGCGCGGCCTCGCCGAGGCCGACACCTTCCCCGACGAGGGCGATAGGCGAGCGATAGGCGAGCGGGTGATCGACACGCTGGTCGAAATTCACGCTGTCGACCCCGATGCCGTGGGGCTTGGAGAGCTCGGCCGCAAGCGGGACTACGTGGCGCGCCAGCTGCACCGCTGGCAGGGCCAGTGGGAGAAGTCGAAGACGCGCGAGCTGGCGGCGATCGATGCGGTGCACGAGCGTCTCGCGGCGCGCATCCCCGAGCAGGGGCCGGCAACGATCGTCCACGGCGACTACCGCCTCGACAACATGATCCTGACCCCCGGGGGAGAGGTCGCGGCGGTCGTCGACTGGGAGCTCTGCACCCTGGGCGACCCGCTCGCCGACGTCGGCCTGCTGATGGTCTACTGGCCCGAGCCGGGCGAAGAGCTGGTCGCCCTCGGCCAGCCGGCGACCCTGGCGCCGGGCTTCCCCAACCGCGAGCAGCTGTGCATTCGCTACGCCGAGCGCTCCGGCCGCGACCTCTCCCAGCTCGACTTCTTCGTCGCACTCGGCTTCTGGAAGCTGGCGATCATCCTCGAGGGCGTCTACGCTCGCTACGCAGCTGGCCAGTACGGCAAGGTCGACCCGGGCATCGAAGCGTTCGCCCGCCTGGTCGAGCGCCTGGCCGAAGCGGCCGACGAGGCCGAGCGCCGCGGCTGAGGCGACTTGTCCAGTCCCACTTGAATCCAGCTGGGCGACCTGAAAGGGTCTCACGAAGCAAACGCGAAGAGGATGCCTCCCGTAGACGTTGTCCTCTCGTCCTCAGACCCAAGGAGAATCGTGAAGCAGATACGCACACGCCTTACCTACGCAAACGTTATGTCCTCGATTGCCGTCTTCCTCGTGCTCGGAGGCGCCACTGCCTTCGCCGCCAGCAAGATCGGCAGCAACCAGCTCAAGTCCAACTCAGTTACCACCGGCAAGATCAAGAAGGAAGCTGTCACGACGGCCAAGATCAAGAAGGATGCTGTGACCGGCGCCAAGGTCAAGGAGTCGAGCCTCGGGGAAGTGCCTAGCGCGGCCAATGCCGCAAATGCAAACGCGGTAAATGGCATGCATCTGGGGAGGATCAATTTCGTCGCCGGCGCCAATACGTCGAACACGACTATCTTCAGCGCCAACGGCCTGACCCTGAACGCGAGTTGTGACGCCGGAGAAGAGTTGAATGTCACCGCTACCACATCGGTTAGCAACTCAGAAATTTATGAGAGCGGTAATTTCAACGACACCTATGCCGGTGGATGGGACGATAATTTCGACGTTGGAGACACCGAGCCTGTGGGTGAAGAAATCGGCGACGGTACCCAGCAGGAAGTTCAAGGCCAGCTCGTTTACTCAAATCCGACGGGCGGGATCGTCACTATCCAATTTAGTTTGAATGACAACGAAGAAGCCTTTGGCGGGACACAGGTCTGCTCCGTTGAGGGTACGGTGCAATTTTCTTAGGAATCAAGTGACCGTCCCGAGTCCTCTCGGGCTAATCGTTTCCTGATCTAGTCATCTAGACAAGAGGGCGGCCGCCGGATGGCCGCCCTCTTCAATTAAAGCTCTCGGCTGTGCAGCGTATGCGAAGCAGCAGGGCCGCCGAAGGCGTGACCTTGCCGGTGACATAGGTGGACAGCCGGGAAGCGGAGATGCCGATTCGGGACGCGAACTCCGCGCGGGAGAGCCCTGATGCCCGCACGAGCCGATCGCTCCACTCGTTCCAGTGTCGGTGCAGGTGACGGTAGGAGGCAAGCTGGCCTATGACCGAGTGTCTGTCGGCAGTGGTTCGGAGAGTTGGCGGACGAGTTGGGATGCGAAGCCCCGCTTCCATCGTGTTGGTCGGCGTAGTAGTCGTCGATTCTCGCCAGGACTGCAGCCGAGCGACATCGGCGTTAGCGTCAGTGGCCAGAGTTTCACCTCTTTCACCGGCCTCACCACCGAGAAGGATTCTAATACCTGCTGGTACTGGACTAACGCGACTATCTCGGTTAGGTCGAGACGAGAGTCGCTGAAATTGAGGGCCGGGCATTAGCCCGACCCTCTCTCGTTAGATCTACCCTCGCGTGTATTGAGACTATGGAAGCGGTTTGATACGGGAGAGGGGTGTCATGCTCCCGAAAGAGTTGGAGGCATAGTAAGGAGAGGAAATGATGTTGGCAAAGGCTGCCTGCGCTGAGGCCGAAGACTCAATCTGCCAATCCCAGGTCAAATTCAGTTCTTTATCAAAAAAGTTCCAGTTGAACCAAGCTACTGCTTTAATATTTGGGAAATTTGTTGGGATTTGCGTACCAAAGGCGTCTTCAATCCAACTTGCCTTTGAACCCCCACTCTCGGTTGATGCCGTCTCCCCAATCATAATGGGCTTTGTGGGGGCTACCGATAGAAGCGAAGCGTAGGTCGTCCCGAACACATTATTGAAGTTCGACCATTCGTGGTTAGTTCCCGGTGCCTTTTCCCCACGGTTATAGCCGTCCATACACGTCCAGTCCACATAGGCTTTCCCCGGGTATAGATTCTTAAGCGAGGTGCTTCCATTGAATTCGGTGTTAGGGCACCACACCCAGGTGATATTTGTGGCTCCGTATTCTTCGGCCAGATTGTGGAAATGGCGCCACGCTGCAACGAATGTTGTTGAAGACGCAGCAGCTTCTTTTCCCCAGTTAAACCAAGTGCCGTTCATCTCCCAGTCCCACCTAAAGAAAAATGGCTTTTCGAAATTTCGAACGGCTTTGAGCCACGAAATTAGGGGTTCGTCACGTTCCCCCAGCGCGATTTCGGCCAACGTTGCACCGTTGCTGTTCATGTCCATCAGTGGAATTGCTCCACGGCTACTAGCGAGAGTCAGGGGTTCTGCAGAAAAGCTCTGGCTCCATGGAGCTGGCTGACCAAAGTGTACGAGGGACGGTGCGCGGCCGGCATGGGATTCGAAGGTATTCCAGGTTTGAGAGTCCCATGGCGCGTCACCCCAAGCGGGTTCGCCCGGTGGCGTGTAGACGTCGCCATCCATCCAGGCACCCCAATAGATTGAATGGGAGGGGGGTTCGATGGTCAAGCGAACGAGAGCGGCCGACACCTGTCGTATGCCTGAGCCTGAGCCAGTATTAAGTTCGATATTAAGGCTGTTGAGACCAGATTGTTTAAGCGCGGAGAGTGGGATAGAAAGCGAATGCCAACCAGTCCCGGTGAAGGTCTGACTTGCAACTGAATGACCACCGCCTTCGGGGTCGACTATCAGCTGCGTAGAAGTGGCAGTCGCCATGTAGATCCAAGCGGTACCGCTGAGTATGGTCTGTCCTGCGAGTGAAATCGTCGACAGGTCCAACCTGGTGGAGAGAGGGGATTGTGAGGGTGTGGCGGAAATGTAATCAGCTCCCCCTGGTGTTTCGATCTCTGTTACTGGGTCATCTAGAGCTTCCCACGCTTGACTTGCGCCGACGATGGTCCAAGGTTCCGAGGTTGTGCGGTCGGCGTTCGGTCGAAGATATGTTGTGACCGACGCAGATGCGAATGTGGAAACCAGGATGAAGGAAGCCACGCTTATTAGACCAAAAATCAGACGAAGGTGAACACGCGTCAATGGAGCCCCCTATTACGGAATTATGTCGGCGAAAAATGACCCTGATTGCTGAAGTAAATCCTTCATATCAGAGAACGGCATGATTGATGGCTTATATGACGTGATGGCCGAGATACCTCAAATCGCCCGGCGCGCGTGCTTCGGGTCGAGCTCTCCCGCCGCCTCGGCCTCGGCGCGTTTGGCCCAGCGATTCAGCTCGCGGCGGGCCAGGACCATCTTGTGGACCTCGTCGGGGCCGTCGGCCAGGCGCAGCATGCGGCTGAAGCGCCAGAGGGCGGCGAGCGGGGTGTCGTCGGTCATACCTAGGGATCCGTGGACCTGGATCGCGCGGTCGAGGACGTTCATGACGATGTTGGCCGCGACGATCTTGATCGCCGAGATCGACTGGCGGGCGGCGCGCTTGCCCTCGGTGTCCATCTTCCAGGCGGCGTAGAGGGTGAGCAGGCGGGCCTGGTCGATCTCCATCCGCGAGGCGGCGATCGCCTCCTGGACGAACTGCTTCTCGCCCAGCGGTCCGCCGAATGCCTGGCGCTCGTTGGCGCGGTGGCACATCATCTCCAGCGCCCGCTCGGCCGTGCCTATCGCCCGCATGCAGTGGTGGATGCGGCCGGGGCCGAGCCGGTCCTGGGCGACGACGAAGCCCATGCCCTGGCCGCCGAGCAGATTGGTGACCGGGACGCGGCATTCTTCGTAGCGGATCTCGCAGTGGCCCGGGCCCTTGTCGTGGCCCATCACCGAGATCGGCCGGACGAGGTTGAAGCCGGGGTTGTCGGTCGGCACGCAGATCATCGAGGCGCGCGCGTAGGGGTTGGCCTCGGGGTCGGTAACGACCATCGCGATCGCCAGCTCGGCCCCGACCGCGCCCGAGGTGAACCACTTGTGGCCGTCGATCACCCACTCGTCGCCGTCGCGCACGGCGCGCGCCTGCAGCAGCGTCGGGTCCGAGCCGGAGACCTCGGGCTCGGTCATCGAGAAGCAGGAGCGGATCCGGCCCTCGAGGAGCGGCTCGAGCCAGCGCTCGCGCTGCTCGTCGGTCCCGTGCTCAGCGAGGATCTCCATGTTGCCGGTGTCCGGCGCGCCGCAGTTGAAGGCCATCGGCGCCGCCGCCGGGCTGCGGCCCATCTCCTCGCAGAGCAGGCCGTACTCCCAGTTGGTCAAGCCGGGGCCGAAGCGCTCGTCGGGCATGAAGAGGTTCCACAGCCCCTCGTTCTTAGCCCGCTCGCGGATCTCGACCAGGATCCGGGGATACGGCACTCCCGGCGCGACCTCGGCGTCGAGCGCCTCCATGATCTCCCGCTCCTGCGGGTAGATCTCGGCGTCCATGAAGTCGAGGATGCGCTCGCGCAGCGTCTCGACCTGGGGGCTCGGCGTGAAGTCCATCGACTGGGTCCTCTCCTCGGGGCTGGTCGAGGGAACGGTACCGGCGGGGGCCTAGCGGCGGCGGTACCGGGAGAAGAGCTCGCCTTCGTGCTCCAGGAGCCAGGCCAGTTCCAGGTTCTCGGCCAGAGGCTCATCCAGCCCCTCGACGATTCGCGGCGCGTCGGCTGCACCGGTCAGCTTGGGGGCGGTCGTCAGGAAGAGCTCGTCGACCAGGCCCGCGGCCCAGAGCTGACCGTGTAGGTGCGGCCCGCCCTCGCAGAGCAGGGCGCGGATGCCGCGCTCCTCGCGCAGATGGTGGAGCGCCGAGCCGAGGTCGACGAAGCCATCGTGGCGCAGCACACGCAACGGCGTCGCCGTCTCGGGTGGCTCCGCCTCGGAGGAGGTGACGATCAGCACCCGTCCCGCGCCCTCCGTGAAGAGTGGAGCCTCCCATGGAAGGTCGAGCCTGCCGCTGACGATCACCATCAGCGGGTCGGGGGGGAGCCCGAGCCGCTCGCGGCGCTCGCGCTGCTCCTGGTTGGAGACGACCCTCCCGTAGCGCTCGGCGCGCATCGTTCCCGCCCCGATCATCACCGCGTCGAAGCGGGTGCGCAGGCGGGCCAGCATTTCCGTGTCGGCGTCGGAGCCAATCGGGCCCGAGACGCCGCCGATCGTCGCCCGCCCGTCGACCGTCGCGGCGAAGTTCGTCGCCACGAAGGGCCGCTCCTCGTGCGGCTGCTCCCATGGTCGGTAGGAGTCGAGCTGCTCCTCGACCGTGGTCTCGCCGGGATTGGGGATCAGCCGTTGCACTCGGAGAGGAGTCGGCGCGGGTCCAGAGTCGTCACCAGCAGCTCAGGGGAGCGGCTGGATCCGCGTCAGGCTTGGCAGGCTTCCAAAGGTATTTCGCGCGAAATAGGGCGACGAGACCACGTTCGAGAAAGCCGCCTGGGCGGATTCCGAGGACTCGATCGGCCAGTCCCAGCGACTTCCTCCCACGGGGATGTTCCAGTTGAACCAGCTCACCGCCTTGATCTTCGGGAACTTGGTTGGCAGCTGGGTCCCAAACGCGTCGGCTATCCACTGGGCCTTCGAGCCGCCAAGCTCCGTCGAGGCCACCTCGCCGATCATCACCGGCTTTTCCGGCGCCAGTTTCACCAGCGTGTTGTATGTGGGCGAGAACAGGGTGTACGGCTTGGCCCAGCGAGTCGGGGCGATCGGGTTGGTGCCGTGGTTGTAGCCGTCGGCACAGGTCCAGTCGACGTATTCCCCTCCCGGATACAGGTAGGGCAGCGGGGTGCTTTCCGCGAACTTCACGTTGGGGCACCACACCCAGGTCACGTTCGTGGCGCCCTGCGCTTCCGCGACGTCATGGAAGTGGCGCCAGGCGCTTTTGAAAAGCGCAGGATCGGCTGCGGCTTCCTGGCCCCACTGGAACCAGGTGCCGTTCATCTCCCAGTCCCAGCGCAGGAAGAACGGCTTGCCGTAGTTGCGGACCGCTTTGCTCCAGCTGGCGAGGTAGGAATCCCTTGCCCCACTGGCGATTTCGGCAAGGCTTGCTCCGTCGCTTCCCATGTCCATCAGCGGGATCGCGCCCCGTGCCCTGGTCAGTTCGAGTGGCTGGGCGGTGAAGGGCTGGTTCCACGGCGCGGGCTGGCCGAAGTGCACGATCGAGGCCGGCTTGCCGGCGTGGGCTTCGAAGGCATTCCAGGTCGCGCTGCTCCAGGGCGCGTCGCCCGTGCTTCCATAGACTTCTCCGTCCATCCTGGCGCCCCAGTACACCTCGGGCGGAGAGGGGTTGTAGGTGACCGCGAGGAACGCCGCCGACACCTGCTGGGGATGGGACAGGGTGGAGCGGATCCTCAACACCGCGGTGTCGAGGTCGGGCTGTTTCAGGGGCACTTCGAGGGGAACCGAGTTCCAGCCCGGCGTGGTGACGTAGGCCCTCGCGACGCGGGCGCCGGTGTTTGACTTGAGCACGTCGACGATCGTTTCGTTGGCGCTGGCCGTGTACACCCAGGCGGTCATCTGGACCGCCGTGGCTCCTGCCAGCGGCATCGTTTGCAGGCCGACGGTCGTGTAGCCCGCAGCTCCGCTAGATGCTATGTAGCCGGAGCTGGGCGGCGCCTGCGGCGGGATCGCGTTGTCGGCCAGCGCTTCCCACGCCGTCGGGGCGCCGCTCACAGTCCAGGACCCGGTCGAAGAAAGGTCGGCGTTCGGTCGCAGATAGGCCGTGGTCGCGGCGCCGGCAGGGTCGATGTCCGCCGTCAGCGGCAATAGCAGTGCGAGCGCGAGAATCGCAAGAGCAGCAAAGAGGCGGCGGGGAGAGCGGCTGCGCTGCGGCTGTCTCCCCTTTCGTCCCATGCCTATTGGTAATCATGCCAGCCGGCGAACTCGCGGGCGGCGAAGCGTTGCAGTTCGGCGACGTCTGCCCCGAAGCGGCCGCGGACGGTCTCGAAGAGGTCGTCGGGGAGCTTCGGCTTCGGCGCCGGCGGTTTCTCCGGGTCATGGACGACCTTCTCGACCAGCCAGCGCATCGACTCCGGCAAGCGGTCGAAGTTGCGGTCGAAGGAGCGGAAGCCCGGCAGCTTGATCAGCTTCTCCATGAGCTGATATTTGTCGCCCTGCTTGGCGCTCGACTTCTCCCACTCGCGGTCGAACTGCTCGGAGGTGAAGCCCTCGTCGACGCCGGTGAAGCGGAAGGCCTTGCGCATCGTCTCCTCGCGTTCGGTTTGCAGCTCCTCCTGCGTGACGATCTCGATCTGAGAGCGGTCGAAGTGCTCGAGGTAGGGCTGCAGCTGCATCCAGTACTTGGAGCGGTTCATGTAGGAGGTGTCCGGCCGGGAGAGGACTTCGACCAGCTCACCGGTCTCATAGCCGGCGCCGGTCGCGTGCACCCAGTGGGAGAGGATGCGCTTGATCGGGTCGCGCACCATGTAGAGCAGGCGGGCGTCGGGACAGTGCTCCTTGATCCGCCCGGGAACGCCCCCGAAGCAGGGCAGGTTCGTGTAGTGCGGGGAGGACTCGCCGCGCACCTTGAAGCGGTTGTCGAAGCGGCTCGCGTACCAGTCGAGGCCGAGGTCCCAGTTGAGCTCGGCGGCGAAGAAGTTGAGCTCCTTCGGCTTCGACATCTGAATTTCGGGGTGCAGGCCAAGGTAGTGGTGGATGCTCGTCGTGCCGCACTTGAGGCCGCCGACGATGATCAGGTTGGGCAGCTCGGCGTGGCGCTTGCGGCGGCGCCGGAAGCGACTCTTGCGGTCGGCTGTGTAGCGCTCCCGGGCGCGCGCACACATCGCCTCGTCGGCGGGGTCGCGGGGAGCCTGGGAGGCGGGGATCTGCGTCTCGGCCTCTGACACGAGCGGGCTAGTGTAGCTGCGATGCCCTACGCCGATCTCGCATCGAGCTTCAACGCGTTCTTCAACGCCGCGAACGCGTTCTTCCAGCACCTCTCCGAGATCCGCTGGACGTCCTTTGCGATCGCCCTCGCCTTCCTGCTGGCGATGCAGCTCTGCCGTGCCTGGGCCTGGCGCAACGTCCTGCACGCCGCCTACCCAGGGGCGCGACTGTCCTTCCTCAAGCTCGCCGCCGCCTGCCTCGCCGGCGCCGGCATCAACGCGATCGTCCCCGCCCGCGCCGGCGACGTCACCAAGGTCTTCCTGGTCAAGCGACAGATCCCGCACTCCTCCTATCCGGCGGTGACCTCTTCCTTCCTGGTGCAGACGGTGTTCGACACGACTGTCGGCATCCTCGTCCTCCTCTTCGCCATCTCCCAGGGCCTGCTACCGGAACCTCCGCAGCTGCCGGACCTGCCCGCCTTCGAGATCTCCTTCTGGGCCAACCACCCGAAAACGCTGCTGATCGTCATTGGGGTGTTGCTGCTGGCGACTGCGATCGGGGTCTACTACCTGGCCCACCACGTACGGCGCTTCTGGGACCGGGTCAAACAGGGCCTGGCGATTCTCGCCCAGCCCCGTCGCTACATGCGAGAGGTCGCCGCCTGGCAGGGGCTCGGCTGGCTCTGTCGCTTCGGCGCCTTCTGGTTCTTCCTTGAGGCCTTCAACATCGGCGGCTCGGTCGGCAACGTGATGCTGGTGATGAGCGTGCAGGCGATCGCGACCATCGTCCCCTTCACCCCTGGAGGCGCCGGCGCCCAGCAGGCGCTGCTGGTGGCGACCCTGACCGGCCCTTCTCGCACCGCCGTCCTCTCCTTCTCGGTCGGCACCCAGATCGCGATGGCCGCCTGGTCGGTTGTCCTGGGTTTCGGCGCGATCCTGCTCGTGTTCAGGACGACGGACTGGAGAGGGCTGATCAAACAGGCGCAGGACGAGGCGGCCTCAGACGCCGCCATGCTGCGTCCTCAGTCGCCCGAATAGCGGCTGCTATTCGGGCTCCCTGCGTTCTTGCCTGGCGACCTCTGAGCCTCGCTTCAGAGCCGGTAACGACGCTAGCCGCTATGGGTACGTTCCGGTATGACCACCAAGGCCCGTGTCATTCTCACGATGGTCCTTGGGATTACTATGGGCGTGGTTACCTGGTTGAGCGGCGCTGAATGGTATTTGCCACCGGGGTCCGGTTTTGGCTATTTGGCCATGCTGATTCTCGTACCGTTGATCGTCGGTAGATGGTGGGTCTTGGTCGCCCTCGCCGGTTGGCTCATCGCCTCGGTAGCTCTTCAACTGACCGGTCACATGTCCCATGGCTTCGATGGCCATGAAGAGGCGCTCAGTGACCTGAGCATCATCGTGGGCCTGGTTATTTTCGGGCTCTTCATGGTGATTTTGGTCGGCATCCGCAAGGCATTCGATCTCTGGCGCCATCGCGGTGTGACTGCCAATCCGTAGACACCGCGCTTGCGTATTGAGTTGGCTGCGTCCTAGCTCGACCAGCCCGGGTAGAGGCCGCCGACCCTCCATCGCCAGGCCGGCTTTTCTCCCATGGGGAAGTCGTAGTGGTTGCGGCCGGGGAGGTCTCGAGCGGGACGAGCATCGGATCGTCCTTAAGGAGGACGGCGGTTCCGGCGGCGGCATCGACGTCGGCCTGGGTCGCCCGGCGGACGACCCGGGACCACCCCAAGCCGGGTAGATAAAGCCAATTAGTAAATGGACGCCGCCGCGTTTGGAGCACGCGGTCGAGTAACGGAGCTACCCGACTTGGGTACGGTCCGGTATGACCACCAAGGCTCGTATCGTTCTGACGGTAGCCGCTGGGATCGCGATGGGGGTGTCGCATTGGCTGAGCGACGACTGGGGCTTCGCCTTTTACGCCTCAGTATTCCTCCTACCCTTGATCGTCGGTCGATGGTGGGTCGTGGCCGCCCTCGCCGGTCCGTTCATTGCTTCGGTGGCTCTCGATTTGACCGGCCACATGTATGAAGGCGGCTCCGATGGCGCTGAATCGTATTTGTTCCCCTGGGGAATTATCGGTCTGTTCTTTTGGGAGCTCGTCATGCTGATCTTGGTCGGCATCCGCAAGGCGTTCGATTTCTTGCGCAATCGATGGGTGATCGCCAATTCGTAGACATCGCGCTTGCGTGTCGAACGGCGGCGATTCCTAGCTGGACCACCCGGGATAGCGACTGGCGACCTGCCACTGCCAGGGTGGGTGTTCGCCGGCTGGAAACGCGTATTGGTCGCGACCGGGGAGAGTCTCCAGAGGCACCAAGGCGGGGTCATCCTTGAGGAGCACGGGTGTGCCGGAAGCCGCTTCCACGTTTGCCTGGGTGGCTCGCCGGGCGACTCTTTCCCACCCGATCGAGGGGCGGTATAGCCAGTAGGTGAGCTCGACCCAGCCGAGGGTACGGCGGCGGTCGAGTACCTGGGTGAAGGCGGTGGTGCGGCGCCCCGACGCGGTCAGGTGGGACCCGGCCGCGACGGCGCAGCTTTCCCGCCGGCAGCGGCGGAAGTCGACCGGAACCAGCGGGAGTCCGGAGGGCCCCGGAATGGCCTCAGGAGCCGGTGCGAGGGCGCGGGCGAGGCGCGCCAGCGGCCAGCCGTAAGCCGGCACCAACGGGTGGTGCCGGCAGGCATCGGGGAGCCGGGGCGCGCAGGCGATGCGCTTGGCGATCGTGCCGGCGAGGCCGCGGCCGGCGTCGACTTCGCCGCCCGCGGCGATGGCTGCGATCGCAGCGAGCAACAACAGGGCGATCAGCGCGACAAGGCCCGCCTGCTCGACGCTGGCCGACCCCCGCTCCGCTTCTCGCCCGACGGACATGGTCCGAAGCTAGGGGTCGCCGGTGCGCGCGTGGCGCGCAGAATGTCACGATTTTGCCCCGTGGCGGCCTTCTGCTTTGATGTGGGCAATGGAGGGAAACCCTTTCAATCTCTTCGGCGATCCGGACGACTTCCGCGCCCGTATGGAGGAGCTGTCCGAGCAGATGCAGTCCTCTCAGCGCGTTGCCTGGGCCGACAACGCGATCAAGCTGGCGGTCGACATGACGGTGGCCTCGATCGGCCGCCTCGATCTCACCGGCGGTCCGGACGAGCAGACGATGCAGGTCCGCGACGCGATCCGCCTCCTCTTCCCCGAGGCCGTGACCCTCGTCCGCGAGGCTCGCGAAGGATTGGCGTAGGGACAGGCCTTGCGGGGCCGCTTCTAAAGGAGCTCGAAGCGGAGGGAGATTGCGCTGCCACGTCTCGTGGCTGCTGCCGTCAGCTCTAGTGGGACGGCGACGAGTAGGGCGGGGATGGCTACTACAACGCTGATCAGGGCGTCCAGGCGTCTTTGCCAGGGCTTCTCGGCGGGGACCGCGGTGGCGCTGCCTAGGGCGCCTAGGGCGACGTTGCGGCCGAAGGTGAAGCCGTTTAGCACCGTCTGCCACATCGTCGCGATGCCTGTGCCGGGTGACCAGCGGGCGCCGGCGACTACCTGGTCGCGGTTGGCGACGAGGCGGCGCACCGACTCCACCGTGAACAGGAAGTGGGAGCCGGGTTCGAGTCCGGCCCAGCCGGCGCCGCCGATCCAGGCTGAGAAACTCGCCCGATTCGCGATCCGCATCGCGCCCTCCTGCGGTTGACCGAGTGCGGCGAGGGCATGCTCTGTGTCACCGGCATCGCCGACGACGCCGAGGCCGCAGCTCTCGCAGCGGCTCACCGGCCCGGCCAGGCCCGGGCGCGCGTCGATCCAGCCGAACAGCGGCTCGCCGCATGCGGGGCACGGCGGGTTATCGGGCCCGGCGCCTGCCTCCAACGGTACGACGGGCGTGCGGATTTGGGTTGCTCGCCTACTACTCATCGCCGGTAGCGTACGCGCCGTGCAGCTGCGCGAGATCATGACCGCCGGAGTCGTCACCGCTTTGCCCGAGGCGAGCGCCATATCGGTGGCCCGGCAGATGCGCGATAGCCGGGTCGGTTCGGTGGTGCTCGTCGACCCCGCCGGCTCGCCGATGGCGATGGTCACCGACCGCGATCTCGCCCTGCGCGTCTTCGCCGATGGAGTCGACGCCGAGGCCGCCGTCGGCGATCGCGCCTCGCGGCCGCTGATCTGCGGCGAGCCGGAGATGGAGCTCGAGGAGGCGGCGGCGCTGATGGTCCAGCACCGGGTGCGGCGTCTCCCGGTCGTCGATGCGGGTAGGCTCGCCGGCATCGTCACGCTCGACGACATCGCTGTGCGCACGGGCAACCTCGAGGTCGCGCAGAAGATGACCGCGGAGGTCATCGAAGGCGCCCTGCCCCAGTTCTACTTCCACGAGCGGGGCTGAGGCATGAGAGACCGCCGGCAGGCGCTCGCCTGGGAGGAGCGCTGGGCCCTTCCGACAGGGGTTGCGACGCTGGCGGCGGTTGGCCTACTGGTTATCTCGATCGTCGTGGTTTCTTCTCTCGGGGGAGGAGGCGAAGCCGCGAGCCTCCGCGAAATTCAAGAACACGGAAGCAGCGTCACGCTTGCCAGCATCCTGCAGGCGCTTGGTTTCCTGCTTCTCGCCGCGCCGCTCGTCTACCTCTTTCGGGCTGCCCTGCTGCGCAGCGATCGGATGCGCGCCCAGTTTCGGGCGCTGGTGCTGGTGGCTCCACTGGCGCTGGCGATCGCCGCCCTGCTCAACGGAGTGGCCGCTAAAGAAGCCGCCTCGGACTTCACCTCGGGTAAGTCCAGCACCACGCTAAGCGTGCGGGAAACAGGCAAGGAATGCGGCGCTGAACGGAAGGAAGACGCAGCGGGGTTCCGTCAGGAATTCGGCGGCGGCGCGGCGGCCATTTCCCACTGCGCTGCCGAAAAGCGCGAAGACGACGAAGCGACGAATGCGATCAGCGGCGCTTCGGTGCGAAAAGTCGCTGAAGGATTCCAGTTCGGTGGCGGCCTGGCGCTCGCCTTCGCGCTTGTCTACAGCTGCCTCAACGCGCTGCGTACGGGCCTACTCACCAGGTTTTGGGGATCCCTCGGCATCGCCCTTGGTGTTGCGGCCGGGCTTGGGCTGTTCCAGTTCACACTGCTCTGGTTCGTCTACTTCGGCCTCCTTGCCGCCGGCTGGGTGCCGGGCGGTCGCCCACCGGCCTGGGCGGCAGGAGAAGCGATCCCCTGGCCGACCCCAGGCGAAAAAGCTGCAGCGGAACTCACGCCCCAGCCAGAGGATCCCGAGGATCCGCCTGGCTCTAGCTCGTAGCCGCCCGCTTCCGCTGAGTCCGGATCTCGCTGAGGATCCGCTCCAGACGCGGCTCCTGTGAGGTGTCGACGAAGCTCATCGCGCCAGCCACGCCCGGGTGGATCGCCGCGATCCGCTCGTGCATCGCCTGGGCCACGGCGCGGTAGGTGGGGTGTCCCTCTCGGCCCGAGCGCAGCTCGATCAGGTGCATTGCCTCGCGGGCGTTGAGGTCGAGCGTGTAGCGGATCCGGTAGGCGAGGCTGAGGGCGTAAGGGGCCTGCTCGGCCAGGCCGGCCCCGACCATGCGCTCGTACTCGCCGCGCGAAACCTCCAGCGCCCGCTCGAACTCGTCTCCGGCGCCCGCTTCGCGCACCTCCTCCGGCACGCCGGCGCCGAGGTCCGGCCCCAGCCGCTGCCACTGGCAGGTCAGCATGCGGTGGCGCTGCAGGTCGCGGAAGGCGCCGTAATCGGAGACGATCTCGAAGCGGTAGCTCAGCGCCTCGAAGCCGCGGCCAGGCCGGTGGCGGCGGTTGCCGCGCTCTCCGACCATCGCCGCCAGCAGCTCGGCCCGCTCGGTGCGGTCGAGGACGTCGATCCGGGCGAGGATCTCGGTCTCCGGCGTCGCCGCCGACTCGAAGAGGCAGGATGCGAGCAGGTTCTCTTCGCTGCCGTCGACGTGAACCAGCTCCACCGATGGCGTGTCGTCGCCGGTTTCGCGGCGGTCGAGGCCCAGGCGCGAGACCCACTCCTCGGCGCGGTCGCGGCGCTGCTCTAGATAAGAGACCCACTCGCCCCCCCGGTCCGGTCTCTCGACCCGGGAGACGAAGCTCGGCATCACCTGCTTCAGCTCGGTCAGGATCATCTCGCCGAACGCGCGTGCCTCCGGTAGCGGCGAGGCCATCAGCCTCAGCAGCAGCTGCTCGTAGGCCTGGCCGGAGGCGTAGATGCCGACGTGGCTGAGCGTGGCTGCCGGCAGCAGGCCGCGCAGCAGGTCGAGTGCCTTGGCGCGGATCGAGCGCTGCCACGGTCCCTCGGGTTCGCCGTCTCCCCGCGGCCAGCGCTCTGCCGCCCACTCCTCTACCTGAGCCAGCGAGCGCGAGTAGATGCCGAAGATCTCGTCCATCGCCGTCCCGAACTCGGGGCCGAGCTGCTCGTCGCGGTAGTAGCGGTAGCCGCCACCGGCATCGCCGGGCAGCGGCTTGTCGTAGGGGATGTACCGGGTCGACTGCTCGAGATAGGCGGCTAGCCGCCCCCGCTGCAACAGCTTGGTGAGGATGTTGGAGACGAACTCGCAAGCAACGTGGGCGCCGCCGACCTGGGCGATCGAGTCGTCGCCGTAGCCGACGAAGACGCGCTCATAGAGCCCGGCGGCGCGCTCTCCCTCAACCCCGTCGAAGGGCCGCGTCCCCGCCTCGGCGTCGCCCGCGAACTCTTCCAGGTAGAGCCGCCGAACCGTCCCCGAATACCGCGAGTAGCGGGCAAAAAGCGCTCCCTTGACGGTCTCGGGGAGGTTGACCATGGCGAACACGGGACGGTCGAGGTTGGTGAAGTGAGGGGCGAGCAACGCTCGCTCCTCGGCGGTGAAGTCCTCGACCGGGTAGCGCACCGGCGCATCGTAGACGCCGCCCCCGACGGGCCTCGAATCCGCAAAACCGCCGCCCTCTCACTTGCCGACTGCGTTCTGCTTGCCACAGCCGGGCCGGACGACGAGATCGCGACCTCCGACCGTGCCGTCATCTCCACGGCCCACCGGTTGGGAATCGGCCTGATCCCGCTCCTCGACAGCAAAGGAAAGCGGCCTCACGTGAAGTAACTGGTGCCAGGATCGATTAGGTAGAGGGCGGCGCCGAGGCCATCAGCTCGACACGGTGGCCGCCAGGGGCAATGACGACGGCCCGTGATGCGCCCCAGTGCTCGCGGCGCTGTTCGACCTCGAAGCCGTGATCGCGCATGGCGGTGACAGACGCCTCGAAGTTGGCTGCGACAACGGCGACATGTCCACGGGAAGGGACGGTCGGTCGGTCCGTCGGCATCAGGTGGACCTGGGTCCCCTCTCGTTCAAGCCACGTGAACTCACTGAGCGACTCCGGCGGTTCAACCATTTCGAAGCCAAGCAGCTGCCACAACTCGACCGCGCGCCCGATCTCAGCACTTCTGACCTCTATCCCGACGTGATGCAGCATCGAATCGAGGATAGGCAGTCGGTTCGAACGGCCGCAGGCCGCTAGCTGGTTTTGGCTGCTCCGCTTGCTTCCTCGAGCTCAGGATCGACCCAGTCCTCCGGCGTGTCGATCCGGGCCTCGACCCCGGCATGCTCTCGTAGGAGGTAAAGGAGATTCCTGCGTGACTTCCGCCGCAGAGTCAAAACAGCAGCGAGACCAGGGAAGCGCTGACGACTATCGCGGTCGACCAGGTGACGGCCTCGGCGGTGATCTCCATGTCGAGTCCGTAGGCGTGGGCGATGACGAGGGAGTTGAGTCCGGAGGGCATCGCCGAGAGCAGGCGGTAGGAGGCGGGAAGGTCGATCAGCGGCGCGGCAAGCAGCATCAGCAGGGCCGGCACGACGGCGAGGCGGGTGCCGATCGCCAGCGCCACCGGCCGGGTCATCGGCGGCGGCATCGGTAGCTCGCCATGCTCGGCGTTCTCAGCCAGGGTGGCGCCGACGGCGAAGAAGCCGATCGGCAGGATCGCCACGATCAGCGCCTGGGAGATGTCGACCAGCTCAGCCGGCGCCAGCGCCTTGGGGGCGAGCATCCCGGCGATCGCCGCGTAGAGCGGCGGGTTGCGGGTGAAGAAGGCGCGTACCCGCTCGCGCGGGGTTTCGCCCGCCTTGGTTCCGAACGCGGCCCCGACTGCAAAGGCGCCGAGCAGCAGGCACGGCCCCGTGACGAGCACGTCGTAGAGCACGGCGGTCGAGAGCTGGTCGCGGCCGAGCAGGGCCACGGTCAAGGGGTAGCCGAGGTAGCCGGTGTTGACGCTGAGCACGCAGCAGACGACGGCACCGACCTGGAACCGGGGCAGATTCAGGACCCGGCTCGCTACCCACCAGGCGAGCAGGGCGCCGAGCGAGGAGGCGACGATGCCCAGCGCCACCCCGATCCCGTGGCCGACGTCGATCGAGCTTGCGGCGATGTTGAAGAAGATCACCGGCGGCAGGAAGACGTAGAGCAGCAGGGTCAGCGAGCGGCGGGCCGCGTGGGCGGCACCCTTCGGCCAGCGGTGCTCGGCGCCGACGCCGACCACAACAGCAATCAAGATCGCGGCGGTTGTAAGTAGGACGCCCATTGCCCGGCACCCTATGAGCACGCTCCTCGCGGTGGGTGGCGCCGAATGGGGGAACCACCCCCGAGGAAGCTTTAGCTACCGCAGGGGTGGTGGGTCCCATTCGGTGACAGGACCCGCCGCGCCGAGACCTCACGCATAGAGCGCCTCGATCTCCGCTTCGTACTTGCGCTCGATCGGCCGGCGCTTCAGCTTCATCGTCGGCGTCAACTCCTCTCCGCCTGGGAGCCACTCTCTGGAGAGGACCTCGTAGCGCTTGATCTGCTCGACCCGGGAGAGGCGGGCGTTGGCGGTCTCGACCGCCTTCGCGATCTCCTCGGCGACCGCCGGGTCCTCGGCCGAGGCGCCGCGGGCGGCGAGGGTTTCGGGATCGAGCGCGATCAGGGCCACGTTGTAGGGGCGGTTGTCGCCGATCGCCACCGCCTGGGCAATCAGGGTCGAGGCCGCCTTCAGCTTCGCCTCGATGTTGGCCGGCGACATGTTCTTGCCGGCCGCGTTGATGATCAGCTCCTTCTTGCGGTCGACGATGCGCAGATAGCCCGCCTCGTCGAATTCGCCGATGTCGCCGGTCAGCAGCCAACCGTCCTCGGTCAGGGCTTCCGCGGTCTTCTCCGGCATGTTGCGGTAGCCGGCCATCACCTGCGGGCCACGGACCATCACCTCGCCGTCCTCGGCCAGTTTTATCTCTGTGCCCGGGATCGGAGGGCCGACCGTCCCGACCCTTATGCGGCCGGGTGGGTTGAAGGTCGAGATCGCGCTCGTCTCCGACAGGCCCCAGGTCTCGCAGATCTCGATCCCGAGGGCAAGGAAGAACCTGAGCACCTCGGGTGGCGTCGGGGCGGCGCCGACGACGAACGATTCGACCTCGTCGAGGCCGAGCAGCCCGCGCACCTTCGAGAGGACCATCTCGTCGGCGCGGTCCCACTCGGCCTGCAGGTCGTCGGGGACGCCGCCGTCCATGTAGGCGTCGGCGCGGCGCAGGCCGACCTCCATCGCCTGCTCGACGGCCTTGCGCTTGTCCGGGTCCTGCTCGGCGGCCATGCCCGCCTCCAGGGCAGCCTTCAGCTTCTCCCAGATCCGCGGCACCCCGCCCCAGGCGGTCGGTTTGACCTCGATCGAGTAGGCGACCATCTCGCGCGGGTTGGGGCAGCAGTACACCGTGTTGCCGTAGATCATCTGCGCGTAGAGCCCGGCCCAGCGATCGGCGATATGGGCGCTGGGGAGGAAGGAGATGCCGCGCCCGCCCGGCTTGACCTCGCGGATCTGGTCGACGGCGCGCCAGACGCCGAGCATGTTGGCGTGGGTCAGCTGCACCCCCTTCGGCGGGCCGGTCGTGCCGGAGGTGTAGATCAGGCAGAGCACGTCCTCGGGCTCGACCGCGCGCCAGGCCACCTCGAAGTCGAAGCCGGGATCGCCCATCGCCTCCAGCTCCTCGATCGAGATCGTCCCCTCGGGCGCCTCGCCGTCGATGACGACCACGTGCTCGAGGCTCTCGACCCGCTCGCGCGCCGCCAGCACCGTGTCGAGGAAAGCCTGCTCGGTGACCAGCACCGTGTTCCTGGCATCGGCGACCACGTACTCGACCTGCTCCGGAGAGGAGGTGTTGTAGACGGAGAAGCAGGTGGCGCCGAGGTGCATCGCGGCGCAGTCGGTCAGGTGCAGTGCGGGCCGGTTGACCAGCATGAACCCCACCGTGTCGCCCCGCTTCACTCCCAGCGCCGCGAGCCCCGCGGCCCGCTTCCGCACCGCCTCCGCGTACTCGGCGAAGCTCGCCTCGTAGTCGCTGTCCTTGAGCCGCAGCGCCGGACTATCCGCCCACTCCTCAGCGGTGATCTGAAACGCCTCGCACATGGTCGAGGCGGAAAGCGCGCGCGGGTGGCCGTCCATGCGATGACGATACCGGCGGGCGCCGTTTCTCAGAGCACAGCTACCGGTACAGGTCGCTGCGGCTTTTGACGATCCCGGTTGGTGCCGGCAGACCAATCCGTGGTGCCAGCCACGAGCCGATCGTCGGCCAGACGAAGACAAACAGTCCGGCCCAGATGATCTCGGTGACGCCGAGCGCCTCCTTTGACCAGCCGAGCAGCAGTCGCTCAATCGCGAAGACTGGGAGAAGTATGGCTGCTGCCACGAAGATCGGAAGAACGAATTCCGTAATGAAAACGTTTCGTCGCATGGCGTCAATATAGCTCGCTGATCACACTGACGCAGTAGATCAAGAGCCCGAGTCCAACCCCGAGATAGCCCCAGAGGAATGCCGTCCACCGGACATCGTCGCGGGACCGATCTTGCCACAGGGCAAAGGTCGTTCCGAGGAAGCCCGAGATAATCGAGGCTACGGCAATGATTCCGGGCGAAGTGGCATCGGGGAGGCTCCCAAAAAGCACGACCGGATCCTGGCCACCGCCGGCATACGTGTGGCGCGCTGAGGCGCGCAAGAGTGTCAGAAAAGCGAGGCGCCGGCGTGTTCTGCGAACTCCACCAGCGGCTGGGGGATGACGCCGAAGAAGACGACCGCGGCTGCGGCGAGGAGGGCCGGTGCCACGAGGTAGATGCGGCGGCTGGCCTCGGGGTCGATCGGGTCGGCTTCGGGGGAGGCGCCGGCGATTGCGGGCGTTGCAGTGGCGGTCTCGCTGCTGAGCCGCATCCACATCGTCGCCACGACCCGCAGGTAGTAGGCGAGGGAGATCATCGTGCCGACCGCGATGAAGACCGCGAGCCAGGTGTAGTCGCCTTCGACCAGGGCCTCGATCAGGTAGAGCTTGCCGATGAAGCCGACCGTGGCCGGAAGGCCGGCGAAGCCGAGCATCGAGATCGTCAGCGGCCAGGCGAGCAGCGGGCGCTCGCGTCCCAGGCCCTGCACGGCGCGGATGTCGTCGCCGTATGGCGTCTCACGCTCGCGGGCGACGATGACGGCGAAGGCTGCGAGGTTCATGAAGGCGTAGCCGGCCAGGTAGAAGACGAGTGCGTTGACGCCGGCCTCGCTGGCAACCACGAGGCCGGCGAGGATGTAGCCGGCCTGGGCGATGCCCGAGTAGCCGAGTAGGCGCTTCAGCGAGTCCTGGCCGAGGGCGCCGACGTTGCCGACGACGATCGAGATCGCGGCGAGGACGGCGAGGGCCGGCTGCCACTCGTTCGCCTGCGGGGCGAGGGCGACGTCGAAGAAGCGGACGAAGACGGCGAAGGCGGCGGCCTTGGTCGCCACCGCCATGAAGCCGGTGATCGGGGTCGGGGCTCCCTCGTAGACGTCGGGGGTCCACTGGTGGAAGGGCGCGACCGAGGTCTTGAAGGCGAGCCCGACCGCGGTCATCCCGATCCCGACCAGGACCAGCGGGTCGCCGAGCACGCCCTTCTGGGAGATCCCGGCCGCGATGCCGCTGAAGTCGGTCGAGCCCGAGCCCCCGTAGAGGAAGGCCATCCCGTAGAGCAGCGTCGCCGAGCCGAGCGAGCCGACGATCAGGTACTTGAGCCCCGACTCGAGCGACCGCTCCCGTCGCATGTTGGCGGCGCAGAGGATGTAGAGCGGGATCGAGAGCGTCTCGATCGCGACGAAGAAGGAGACGAGGTTCGTCGCCTGCGAGAGCAGGACCATGCCCAGCACCGAGCCGAGCAGCAGGGCGTGGTACTCGCCCGAGCCGACCTGCTCGGCGGCCGGCTCGCGGATCGAGAAGAGCACGGCGAAGGCGGCGGTGAGGATCGCGATCAACGAGATCGAGATCGCCAGGTCATCGAGGCGGAGCGCGCCGGAGACGAGCGCGGCCGGGTCGTTCCACTGCCAGATCAGCAGGCCGGCGGTCGTCCCGAGGGTGAGCAGCGTCAGCCCGGGAGCGGTGCGTCGTAGTGGCTTGAAGACCGCGCTAAGCAGGACGACGCAGAGGCCGGCGGTCAGCGCCAAGACCGGCGAGAGCGCGGCGTAGTCGATGTGAGGGGCGTTGAAGTTCATCGTGCTTTGATGGAGAGGAAGTTGGAGGGTTCGTCGGGCGACGGTGCATAGCCAGTCCAGCCTGAGCCTGCCGGCGTGATGATGCGCCTCGCCATTGCCGGCGTAAGGCATTCGGGGAAGAAAAGAACCCCAGCGTGGGCAGGCCCCCCGGCAGTGCCCGCCGACGCATAGGTGGTCTCCTTCGTTTTCTCCGGGCACGTCGACGCGACGGCCTCCAGTCCGGAGAACTCGGTCCGCTTCAGGATCAGCTGCGGGTAGAGCGCCAGGCCGAGGATGCAGAGCACGAGCGGCACGAGGACGACCCCGTCCCGCCAGTCAATCTCGCGTGATGCGATCCCCTCCGGCTTGCGGTTGTGCATCGTCCGCTGGTAGAGCCTCAGCGCGTAGTAGGCGCTCATCGCCACCCCGCCGATCGCGATGAAGGCGAAGACGATCTTCGAGTCGAAGAGGCCGTTGAGGATGTAGAACTCGCCGACGAAGTTGGCCGATCCCGGCATCGCCAGCGTCGCCAGGGTGACGATCAGGAAGAGGGCCGCCAGGACCGGTGCCCTCATCGCCATCCCGCCCATCTTGGTCAGGTCCTCGGTGCCGCTGCGCTCGGCGAGGATCGCGACGATGACGAAGAGCGGCGCGACGACGAGGCCGTGGTTGACCATCTGCAAGACCGCGCCGTCCGCCCCGTCGGCGCTGAGGGCAAAGATCCCTGCCGTGATGAAGCCGAGCTGCGCCACTGAGGAGTAGCCGGCGACCAGCCGCACGTTGGTCTGGGTGAAGGCCATCACCGAGCCGTAGAGGATCGAAGCCAGGGCGATGACCAGGATCACGGTCTGGAATTCGACCGTGGCGCTGGGAAAGAGCGGCAGGACGACGCGGAGGAAGCCGTAGGCGCCGACCTTGGCCAGCACGCCCGAGAAGACCGCCAGGGCCGGCAGCGGCGCCGCCCGGTAGGCGTCCGGCATCCAACCGTGCAGGAGGAAGGCCGGCATCTTGACCAGGAAGGCGGCGGCGAAGAACCAGAAGACCCAGCGCTGGCTGCCCTCGCCGATCGGGTGCTTGGCCAGCTCGGCAATCGAGAAGGTGAGGTGGCCGCCGTCGGCGGCGATGATCGCCGTGGCGATCGCCGCGACCAGCATCAGCAGCGAGCCGATCAGGGTGTAGACGATCATCTTCAGCGTTGCCGCAGCCGCCGTTGGCCCGTCCTCGCGGTCGCTGCCCCAGGCGCCGAAGAGGAAATAGAACGGAACCAGCATCAGGTCGAAGAAGAGCACGAAGAGCAACAGGTCCTGGGCCAGGAACGAGCCCAGGGTCGCGGTCTCGCCGAGCAGCATCATCAGGAAGAAGAGCTGGGGCCGCTCCTGCTCGCGGAAGGCGGCAAAGGCTGTCCCTGCGGTCCACAGCACCGCGGTCAGCAGCAGCAGGAAGACGTTGAGCCCGTCGATCCCGAGGCTGTAGTCGACGCCGAGGCCGGGGATCCAGTTGACGTCGACGGTGTCCTGCAGTCCGGATGCGCCCGAGTCGAAGCCGATGACCAGGGAGATCGCGATGCCCAGCGTCGCCGCCGCGCCCAGCGTCGCCCACCAGCCGACCATGCGCTTGGGCAGGAAGAGGCCGACGAGGCCGAAGGCGAGCGGTGTCCAGAGCAGCGAGTTGCTCATGAGCTGCTCAGCAGGAAGTAGAGGGCGAGGCCGGCGAAGCCGACGACGAGAAGCAACGCGTAGCTGCGCACGAAGCCGCTCTGCACGACGCGGACGACGCGGCCGCTGCCGCCGACGATGTCCTCGGTGCTGCTGACCAGGCCGTCAACCACCACCCGCTCGAAGGTGCGGTTGGCGAAGCGGCCGATCGCCAGTGCCGGGCGCACGATCAGGAAGTCGATCGCCTCGTCGAAGTACCACTTGTTGACGAGGAAGGTGTGCAGCGGGCGCAGGCGCTGGATCAGCATCGCCGGGGTCTCCGGGCGGGCGACGTAGAGCCAGTAGGCGATGCCGATGCCGACGATTGAGATCGTCGCGCCGATCGCCAGGCCCGCCCAGGAGGCGCCGACCGAGGGCACGATCTGAGTCAGCGGCGAGTCGGCGAAGACCGGGTCGAGGAACTTGGTCACGACCTCGTCGACTCCCGGCACCTGGATCAAGCCGGCGAACAGCGCCAGGAAGGCGAGCACGCCCATCGCCGCCCGCATCGGCCAGGACTGCTCGGCGATGTGGTGATCGGCGCCGGGGAAGCCGACCTCGGTGTCCTCTTCCTCGCCGGTCGCCGGGTTGAACGGGTGGGCGTGGTGGACGTGGCCGTTGTCGATCAACTCCTGGGCCTCGGGGCAGGGCTTGCCGGGCAGCACCCGGAAGATCAGCCGGAAGGTGTAGATCGCGGTCAGCAGGGCGCCGAAGTAGCCGAGCACGGTGAAGATCTCGTACATCCCGCCGCGCGCGGTGGCGTAGGCGAGGATCTCGTCCTTGGAGAAGAAGCCCGAGGTGCCGGGGAAGGCGGCCAGCGCCAGGCCGCCGCAGAGCATCGCGATCGAGGTGAAGCGCATCGCCTTGCCGAAGCCCTTCATCTCGTCGATGTTCTGGTTGTTCGCCATCGCGGCGATGATCGAGCCGGCCGCCATGAAGAGCAGCGCCTTGAAGAAGGCGTGGGTCATCAGGTGGAACATCCCGGCGCTGTAGGCGCCGATCGAGACGCCCATGATCATGTAGCCGATCTGGCTCATCGTCGAGTAGGCGATCGCCCGCTTCAGGTCGGTCATCACCAGGGCGATCGTGCCGGCGACCAGCAGCGTCGCCAGGCCGACGAAGGCGGCGATGTCGGCGGCGGTCGGGGCGAGGACGAAGAGGGCGTGGGTGCGGGCGATCAGGTAGACGCCGGCGGTGACCATCGTCGCCGCGTGGATCAGCGAGGAGACGGGAGTAGGGCCCTCCATCGCGTCGGGCAGCCAGGTGTGGAAGGGCAGCTGGGCCGACTTGGCGAAGGCGCCGACGAGGAGCAGCAGGCAGATAGCGGTCACGGTCCACTCGTTGGTATGGAAGACCTGCGGCGCCCTGGCGAAGACCTGGCTGTATTCGAAGGTCCCCAGCTCGCGGAAGATCAGGAAGGCGGCGAGGACGAGGCCGATGTCGCCGACGACGTTGATTACGAAGGCCTTCATTCCGGCCTTGGTCGCCGTCCCGCGCCGGTACCAGAAGCTGATCAGCGCGTAGGAGGCGAAGCCGACGAAGGCCCAGCCGACGATCAGCAGGACGAAGTTGCCGGCGAGGACCAGCAACAGCATCGAGAAGACGAAGAAGTTGAGGTAGCTGAAGAAGCGGTGGTAGCCCTCGTCGGACTGCATGTAGCCGAACGAGTAGAGGTGGATCAGGGTCGAGACGCCGGTGACGACCAGGACCATGAAGACCGAGAGCGGGTCGACGAAGATGCCGAGCTTGATGTCCAGCCCGGCGACGCTGGCGTAGTCCCAGAGCGAGGAAGCGTGGTGTCGGGCGTCGGGGGATTCCCCGAGCAGGCTGATCAGCGCCGCGACGCCGCAGATGAAGGCGAGGCCGATCGCGGCAGTGCCGATCGCCCCGGCGACCTTCGTGGGCAGCGTCTTGAACCCAAGCGCGATCACGATCGAGCCCAGCAACGGGAAGAGCAGGACCAACCAGGCCCAAGCGGTGGCGCTCATCCTCTGAGCTCCCTCAGCTCATCTACGTCCAGCGGCAGCTTGCGGCGGAAGATCGCCACGATCAGGCCAAGGCCAACCACGACCTCACAAGCCGCTACGACCATCACCACGATCGCGAACACCTGCCCCTGCTGATTGCCGACCATCCTGCTGAAAGCGACCAGAGCAAGGTTGCCGGCGTTCAACATGATCTCGAGGCAGAGAAGAATCACGATCGGGCTGCGCCTGACCAGGATCCCCATCGCCCCTACGGCGAACAGCAAGCTCGACAGCACGACGTACCACTCGGTGTTCACGCGGAAGCACCTCCGACGGGGGAGGGAGCCGTGGGGGGGTGCTCAGAACACACAGCGCCGAAGGCGCGTTCTGAGGACCCCCCCACGGCTCCCTCGCTAACTCCAGGCGTTCCCTGGCGACCGGCGAGGACTACAGCGCCGACGGCGGCCATCAGGAGGAGGATGGACGAGGCCTCGAAGGCAAGCAGGAAGCGTTCTAGGAGGAGCTTGCCGATTGCTTCCGGGTTGCCGAAGCCAGGTCCTACCTTGGGCCCGTGGGTAGTTAGCGCTAGAAGGGACGAGCCGAGGACGGCTATCGATAGCTCTATGAAGAGGGCGGCGCCGAGGAGGGGGGCTAGGAATTTTTGGCCGGGGATCGGATCGCCTACGGGCTCGGTTTCGCCGCCTACGTAGGCGGTTACGAATACGTAGAGGACCATCACGGCTCCCGCGTAGACGACTACTTGGGCTGCCGCTACGAAGGCTGCGGTGAGCAGGAGGAAGAGGACCGCTAGGGAGAAGAGGTGGACTATCAGGGCGAGGACTCCGTAGAAGGGGTTGCGGAGGGCTACGACGCCGATCGCGCCGCCTAGGGCGCCGAGGGCTGCCGCGAAGAAGAGAACCGCTTCCATCTATTCGCCCTCGGCCCTCAGGGGTGTGCGCTCGATCGGCTCGGCGAGCAGCATCTCCTTGGTGAAGATCAGGTCCGAGCGGTCGTAGTCGGCCATCTCGTAGTCGTGGCCCATCGTGATCGCGTCGAAGGGACAGGCGATCTCGCAGTAGCCGCAGAAGATGCAGCGCGAGAGGTTGATCTCATAGACCGCGGCGTAGCGCTCGCCGGCCGAGACGCGGTCGCCGGGGATGTTCTCGGCGGCGACGACGCGGATGCAGTCGGCCGGGCAGGCGGCGACGCAGAGGGAGCAGCCGACGCACTTCTCCAGCCCTGTGTCTTCGAACTTGTGCAGCTTGTGGCGGCCGCGGAAGCGCGGGTAGACGGGGGTCTTCTCCTCCGGGTACTGGATCGTCAGCGGGCCCTCGATCAGTCGTGCCATCGTCGTCTTCAGCCCGCGCAGCGTCTCGCCGAAGGCGCGGTAGGCGCCGCCGACCCCGCCTGGCTCGGGCCCACGCTGGACCTCGACCACGCTGTCGTCTTTGAGGTAGGGGAACTCGCCGCTCACGTCGTCACCACCAGGACTGCGGTGACCAGGACGTTGAGCGTCGCCAGCGGCAGCAGCACCTTCCAGCCGAGGCTCATCAGCTGGTCGTAGCGCAGCCGCGGCAGGGTCGCCCGCACCCAGATGAAGAGCAGGACCAGGAGGAACATCTTGGCCAGCATCCAGATCGGGTCGAGCCAGCCGGGGCCGGGGCCCATCCAGCCGCCGAGGAACATCGCCGCCGCGACGCCGGAGACGACGATGATCTCCATGTATTCGACGAGGAGAAAGCTGCCGAAGCGCATCCCGCCGTACTCGGTCATGAAGCCCTGGACCAGTTCGGCGTCGGCCTCGGGCATGTCGAACGGGGTGCGGTTGGTCTCGGCGAAGCCGGCCAGCATGAAGATCAGGAAGCCGACGAACTGGGGGATGACGAACCAGATCGCGCCCTGGGCTTCGACGATGTCGACCAGCGAGAGCGAGCCGCTCATCATGATCACGCCGAGCAGGGCCAGGCCCATCGCGACCTCGTAGGAGATCAGCTGGGCGGCGCCGCGCATCGCCCCGAGCAGGCTGTACTTGGAGCCCGAGGACCAGCCGCCGAGCAGCAGGCCGTAGAAGGCGATCGAGCCGACGGCGAAGAAGTAGAGGATGCCGATCGGCACGTCGATCCCGTAGAGGCCGACGCCGTCCTGCACGTTGCCCCAGGGCAGGATCGCCAGGGCCAGGACGCCGGAGAGGACCGGCAGCAGCGGGCCGAGGATGAACAGGGAAGGGATCGCGTTGGCCGGCCGGAAGGCCTCCTTGCTGAGCAGCTTGCCGACGTCGGCAAGCGGCTGCAGGATGCCGAAGGGGCCGACCCGGTTGGGGCCGTAGCGGTGCTGGAAGCGGCCGATCAGCTTGCGCTCGAGCACGGTCATCAGCGGCAGGATGCCGAAGATCACGGCGAAGATGACCAAGCTCTTGACGACCATGATCCAGGTGGCTTCGACGAACTGGGTGTCGGCGAGGGGCAGCATCAGAGAGCGGCAGTCTTCTCTATCCGGACGCTGACGGGGCTGCCGTTGAGCAGGGCGTTGGCGTTGGACTCGGCGGTGCCCTCGAGGAGCAAGCAGACTCCCTCGGGAACCCGCTCCCGAATAGCCACCCGCGCCCGCAAGCTGGTGCCGTTCTGGGAGACGCTCACCTCGTCACCCTGCTTCAGCTGGAGCCGATCGGCGTCAGGCACCGAAAGCTCAACCCGCTGCTGAGGAGCCAGGAACCTCAGGGGCGGATTCAACTCTGTGATCGGGCCGGCCCACAAGTCTCGGTACGTGGAGAGCACGAGCGAGCCCGGGTCGGCGGACGCGCTTCGCGCTTGAGTGTCCGCCGACCCGGGCTCGCTCGTGCTTCCCAAGTCTGTAAGGCCTACGGGACCCGACTCGCCGGACACTGAGCCCGAGGCGTTAGCAGCATCCGTGGAAACCAATCCCGCTCCTCGCCGAGTGGCGTCCGCCGAGTCGGGTCCCGTAGGCCCCCCCGTCTCAGGGTTGGCAGCAACCGCGTCCTGCCAGCGGATCCCCCGGCCACCGATGTCGGCGTCGGTGATGCCGGCGTAGAAGGGGACAGCTTCGGTGAGTGCCGCGAAGGCCGAGGGCTGGGAGTCGATGCCGGTGTCGTGGCCCAGGGCCAGTGATAGCTCGGCGAGGACGCCCCAGTTCGGGCGGATGTCTCCTGGTCTTGAAGCGCTTGGCCGCACACGCTGGAGGCGGCCGTCGGGGTGGGTGACCGTGCCGTCTTTCTCGGCGTGGGTCTCCAGCGGGAAGACGACATCTGCCATCGCGGTGGTCGCGGTCTCGAACGTCGAGAAGGCGATTACGTGGTCTGCGGCTGCCAGCGTCTTTTTCCAAGCTTCTGTGTCCGGGAAGTCCCGCAGCGGATCTACGCCGAAGAGCAGGACCGTCTTCAGCTCCCCCGACTCGAGTGCAGCGCGGATCTCCTCGGTCGCCTTCCCATCGCTTGCTCCGTTTGGGCTCGTATGCGACCGAAAGGGAGCGCGCGTTAGGCCCGGGCCGGCGTCGGGGAGGCAGCCGGCCTCGCGGAGGCCGCGGGCGTTGGTCAGCTCGGGGACTTCTAGGAGGCCCGAGCCGTCCTTGCCGGTGAGGTCGAGCGCCGACGCGACATCGAGCAGGGCCGCGATGGCCCCGTCTCCCTCCCGGCCAATCCGGTCGCCCCAAACGATCACGACACTCTTGGCCTCCCGCAGCACCCCCGCAACCCCCTGCCCATCGGCCCCGAGGGATGCGGCCAGCTCCGCGAGGAAGGGGCCGGCGGTGCCCGGGGCGTAACGGGCGACCGCGACCGCGCCCCCGTCGAGGGCGGTCGGGCCCTCTGTCGCCACCGCCAGCTTGGCGGCGTTGCGGCGGATCGCCTTGCGGATGCGCAGGTCGAGGATCGGGCTGCTGTGGAGCGGGTCGGTGCCGACGACGAGGATCGCGTCGGCGCCGTCGATGTCGCGGACCTTGGCCGAGATCTCGGGCTGCGCGAGGCGGACGAGGGTCTCGCGGGAGGGGCCGCGGGAGGGGCGCGAGTCGACGTTGGGCGAGCCGAGGGCCTCGCGCATGATCCGCTGAATCAGGTAGCCCTCCTCATTAGAGGCATCGCCGACAATTGCCGCCGCTCTGCCTCCGCTCGCCGCTGCGAGGTTTGTCCCCACCCCGGTGTGGTCAACACTCGCAGCGCGCAGCGCCTCGGCGGCTTTGGCGATCGCCTCCTTCCAGGTTGCCTCGGCGCCGCCGCGGAGGCGGGGGGCGCGAATGCGCTCCTCGGCGTTGAACATCTCGAAGCCGTAGCGGCCGCGGTCGCAGAGCCAGCCGTCGTCGACGTCCGGGTTGTCGCGGGCGACCACCCGCTTCACCTGCTCGTCACGGACGGTGAAGTTGACGTTGCACTGGCTCGGGCAGAGCGTGCAGACAGAGCCCGCCTGCTCGACGTCCCAGGGCCGGGCGCGGAAGCGGTAGGTGTAGCTGGTCAGCGCGCCGACCGGGCAGAGGTCGGTGATATTGCCGTGGAAGGGCGCTACGTAGGGGCGGTCGTCGAAGGTGCCGACGAAGGTGCGGTCGCCGCGCTCGAGCAGCTGCAGCTGCTCGTCCTCGGCGACCTCCTGGCTGAAGCGCACGCAGCGGTAGCAGAGGATGCAGCGCTCGCGGTCGATCGCGACCAGGGGCGAGAGCTCGATCGGCTTCTCGAAGTGGCGCTTCTGGTCGGTCATCCGGCTCTTTCCAGGTCCCCAACCCATCGAGATGTCCTGCAGAGGGCACTCGCCGCCCTTGTCGCAGACGGGGCAGTCGAGCGGGTGGTTGACGAGCAGGAACTCGACCACGGCGCTCTGCGCGTGCTTCACCTGGTCGGTGCGGGTGTGGACGACCATGCCGTCGCGGACCGGGGTCGAGCAGGAGGTCTGCAGCTTCGGGATCCCCTCGATCTCGACCAGGCACATGCGGCAGGCCCCGACCGGCTCGCCCAGCTTCGGCTCGTAGCAGAAGACCGGGATCTCGACGTCGCCGCGCTTGGCCGCGTCGTGCAGCATCTCGCCCTCGGTCGCGGCCACCTCGCGCCCGTCGATGATCAGCGTGATCTCTTTGCCGCCGGGGCTCATGACTCCCCCTTCCGGTGCGCTTTATGTGGGCATAGGCCGTAAAAGGCGCACCGGAAGCTCATGCGGGCACCGCCTCGGTTTGGGCTGCCTCGGCGATCACGAGCTCGAACTCGTCGCGGAACTTGCGGACCATTGCCCCCACCGGCATCGCCATCGAGTCCCCGAGCACGCAGAGGCAGTGGCCGATGATGTTCTCCTGGACCGAGGCGACGATGTCGAGGTCCATCGGCGTCGCCTCGCCGCGCACGACCCGTTCCAGCATCTTCACCGTCCAGTTGGTGCCCTCGCGGCAGGGGGTGCACTTGCCGCAGGACTCGTGGTGGTAGAAGCGCGCCGTGCGCAGCGCCATGTGCGGGATCGAGACGCCGTCGTCGGCGACGATGACCGATCCCGAGCCGAGCATCGAGCCCGCCTCGGCCATCGCCTCGAAGCTGTAGGGGAGGTCGAGGCCCTCCTCGGCGGTGAGGACCGGGGAGGAGGAGCCGCCGGGGTAGAAGGCCTTCACCTCGTGCCCCCCGGCCGGGCCGCCGGCGAGGCCAAATATCAACTCGCGCGTGGGGATGCCGAGCTCGACCTCGTAGTTGCCCGGCCGCTGCACGCAGCCCGAGATCGAGACGACCTTGGTACCCGGCGACTGCTCGGTGCCGAAGCCCTTGAACCACTCGGCGCCGTTCTTGACTATGTGCGGGACGTTGGAGAGGGTCTCGACGTTGTTGATCAGAGTCGGCCCGCCGTAGAGGCCCTGCACGGCGGGGAACGGTGGCTTCAGGCGCGGGTTGCCGCGCTTGCCCTCGAGCGCGTCGAGCAGCGCCGTCTCCTCGCCGCAGATGTAGGCGCCGGCGCCACGGTGGACGACCAGCTCGAGGTCGTGGCGGCTGCCGAGGATGTCCTTGCCGAGGTAGCCGGCCTCGTAGGCTTCGGCGACCGCGGCGTCGAGGACGTCGGCCTGCGAGTCGTACTCGCCGCGGATGAAGATGAAGGCGTGGCCGATGCCGGCGGCGAGGGCGGCGATCGCGATCCCCTCGATCAGCTGGTGCGGGTTGCGCTGCATCAGCTCGCGGTCCTTGAAGGCCCCCGGCTCGGACTCGTCGGCGTTGCAGCAGAGGTACTTGTCGACGCCGCCGCCGCGCGGCAGGAAGGAGGCCTTCTTGCCCATCGAGAAGCCGGCGCCGCCGCGCCCGCGCAGTCCGGAGTCTTCAAGCTCCTGCAGTACCTCGTCGGCCTCCAGTTCGCGGTAGGCCTTTTCCAGCGTCGCGTAGCCGCCGTAGCCCTTGTAGCCGGCGAGGGTGCGCAGCGCCGGGTCTTCGGCGTTCTTCAGCAGCATTCGCGTCTCAGGCATCGGGCCCTCCCGGCAGCGGCCGCTTCTCCAGCGCCTTCTCGGGTAGGACGTCAGCACCGGAACGCAGCTGCTCGATCGCGGTCTCCGCCTCGGCAGGCTCCAGCGGCCCGAAGTAGCGCTCGTCGATCGAGGCCATAGGCGCGATGTCACAGGCCCCCAGGCACTCGAACCCGGTGACAAAGAACTCCTCGCCGCCCCCCGCGGCGGCCCGGAACGCCTCCAGCAACTCATCCCCGCCCCGCATCCAGCACGAGATGTTGGTGCACACAGCCACCTTGTGAGCCCCAACCGGATCCGTATGCAGCAGGTCGTAGAAGCTGGCCACCGACTCCAAATAAGCCGGCGTAACCCGCATAACCGCGGCAGCCTGCCGAATCCCCTCCGGCGTGCACCAGCCATAAAGCCGCTGCACAGCCCAGAGCGCCGGAATCGAAGCCGATTTCCGATCCGGATACCGCCCCATCAGCTCTTCAATCCGCTCCCGCAGCTCATCCGGGCAGTCCACCTCATGAAGCTCAGGAACCCGCTCCGGAGCCCGATCCGGCACGCGCCCCTCGACCAGCGCCTGATCCACAGGAAGCTCAGCCACAGCGCACCTCCAGCGGGTGGCGTAGGGGGAGGGGGGTCGAGGACAGCCCGTGGACTGCCCGCAGGCCCCCCTCCCCCTGCGACAGGACCCGCTGGCCGGCGCGCATGGTCCCGCCCCTCACCTATCCACCCCTCCGAGAATCGGATCCAGCATCCCCAACGAACAAATCATGTCGGCGATATAGCTCCCCACCGACATGTCCCTGAACGCCTGCAGATTCACAAACGACGGATCCCTGAAATGCACCCGAGACGGCTTAGCCGACCCATCCGCGAGCACGAAGCACCCCAACTCGCCCCGCGGCGACTCGATCGCGTAATACAGCTCGCCCGGCCCCACCCGGTAGCCCTCGGTGACCAGCTTGAAGTGGTGGATCAGCGACTCCATCGAGGTTGAGAGCTCCGAGCGCGGCGGCAGCACGTACTTGCGGTCCTCGGCGATGAATGGCCCCTCCGGCAGGGCGTCGAGGGCCTGCTCGATGATCCTCGTCGACTCGACCATCTCTGCCACCCGCACCCGGTAGCGGTCGTAGTTGTCGCCGACCGTGCCGACTGGGATCTTGAAGTCCATCTCCGGGTAGGCGAGGTAGTCGAAGGCTTTGCGCAGGTCCCAGGGCTCGCCGGCGGCGCGCAGCAGCGGCCCGGTCACGCCGAGCTCCAGCAGCCGCTCGCGGGAGACGATCCCGGTCCCCTTGGTCCGCGAGAGGAAGACCTCGTTGCGGTCGAGCAGGGCCTGGTACTGGCCGACCCGGACCGGCATGTCCTCGACGAAGGAGCGCAGCTTTTGCTCGAACCCGCGCGGGATGTCCTCGATCACGCCGCCGACCTGGAAGTAGCGGGTGTGCATCCGCTGCCCCGCCGCCATCTCGAAGAGGTCGAGGATGCGCTCGCGCTCGCGGAAGCAGTACCAGAGCATCGAGATCGCGCCGAGGTCGAGTGCCGTCGTCCCCAGCCAGACCAGGTGGGAGTGGATCCGGTTGAGCTCGAGGAAGATCGTCCGCAGGTACTTTGCCCGCGGCGGGATCTCCAGCTCGATCAGCCGCTCGACCGCGCCGCAGAAGGCCTCCATCTGGAAGAAGTAGGAGACGTAGTCCATCCGCTCGACGAAGGGGATGACCTTCCAGTAGCTCTTGTCCTCGCAGGACTTTTCGATCCCCGTGTGGACGTAGCCGATGACCGGCTTCAAGTCCCGCACTACCTCGCCCTCAAGGTCTACGACCAACCGCAAAACCCCGTGCGTAGCAGGGTGGTGGGGACCGATATTTACCGTCATCACCTCGGTGCTTTCGGCCACGGGTCCCGTCGTGGGCTCGGGGGGGCCTGCGGGCGGGGGCTGCGCCTCCGTTCTCGGCCCCCCCGAGCCCACGCCACCCGCGGATGAAGCGCCCGCCATTGACGCTTTGATCCCAGCCGCCTCAGCCATAGTTCCGCTCGTTGTACGTGAAGGTGACTGGCTCCCCGCCGACGGGGAAATCGCGCCGCTGGGGCCAGCCGACGTAGTCGTCGGGAAGCAGGATCCGCCGCAGGTCGGGATGGCCGCGGAAGACGATCCCGAAGAAGTCAAAAGCTTCGCGCTCCTGGAACTCAGCAGTCGGGAAAAGCTCGACACAAGAGTCTATTTCGGGCAACAGCTGTCCCTCGTCCCCGTCCCTCTGCGGTTGGCGTGGGGTGGGGGGGGTCGAGAACGGAGCCACTGCACCGCCCGCAGGCCCCCCCGCCTCCACGCCAACCGCAGCCGAGTCGGTCCGCTCCGCGACGGCCGCAGCCGGATCGGCCAGAAGTGCCTTCACCCGCAGCCGCTCTACCCTGTCGCGATTGAGCAACTCGTAGTGCACTGCAAACCGCGGCTCGGCCGGCAGGTAGTCCGCCGCGTGCAGGCTCGACAGGAAGCGGTAGCCCTGGCCAGGGGCGTCGCGCAGCCAGCCGAGAACGGCGAGCAGTTGCTCGGGGTCGATCGCCAGGCTCGCGCAGCCGTGCTCGAAGCCGGTGTCGAGCACGGCGCCGGGGTTGTCCTGCTCGATCGCCCCCCGGATCAGCTCCAGTCCGGGGGCGTCAGGCACCGATCAGCTCCCTGGCGGCGAGGTAGGCTTCCGCCGCCTCGGCGCTTGGCTCGCTGTGGGGACCGCCGCGAGCCCACTCCTCGGTGCCGGCGGCGCCGTAGCGCTGGCGCCAGCCCTGGTCGGGGTTGCCCTGGATCTTGCGCTGCAGCTTGGTGAAGCCGTAGAGGACGGCCTCGGGGCGGGGAGGGCAGCCGGGGATATGAAGGTCGATCGGCATGAACTTGTCCGCCCCCTGCACCACCGCGTAGTTGGAGAACATGCCGCCGCTCGAGGAGCAGGCGCCCATCGAGACTGCCCACTTCGGCTCCAGCATCTGGTCGTAAAGGCGGCGTACGACCGGCGCCATCTTGATCGAGACTCGGCCCGAGAGGATGATCATGTCGGCTTGGCGCGGCGACGCGCGCAGAGCCTCGGCGCCGAAGCGGGCGAGGTCGTAGCGGGCGGTGACGATCGAGATCGGCGCCTCGATCGCGCAACAGGCAAGGCCGAAGGTGAGCGGGAAGATCGAGTTCGAGCGTGCCCAGCCGAGCATCTTCTCGAAGTTGGTCATCACGACCTTTTCCTCGACGTAGCGCTCCAGCTCGTCGCCCTCGAGGTCGCCGCGAAGCATGTCGCGGGCGCGGAGCTGGCGCTCCCGCATCGTCTGGCGCTCTATCTCCAATCGAGCGCACCCTTTCGCCATACGTAGGCGAAGGCGACCAGCAGCAAGGCGACGAAGGTGACCAGCTCGCCGAGCACGAAGACGCTGTCGGCGCCCTTCAGGATCACCCCGATCGGGTAGAGGAAGACGACCTCGATGTCGAAGAGGATGAAGAGCATCGCGATCAGGTAGAAGCTGACGCCGAAGCGCAATCCGTGTGACGCCTCGACTGGGATTCCGGACTCGTAGGGCTCTTCCTGGCGCAGGCTCGCGGCGGTCGGGCGCTTCGAGCGCTTCGGCCCGATCACGTGGTTGAGCATCGCGAAAGCCCCCCCAACGGTGACGCCGAGGAAGGCGAAGACGAGAATCGGCAGGTAGCTCTTCAGCACTGGTGTTCCGTTTAGGCTCGGCGGTCCCGGGGCGCCGTCGCTTCGATGCCCCACCGCCTGCAGCCGCCTTTATACACCTACCTTGTGACAAATTGCTACATAGTGATTTTCCGCATCAGCAAGCCGAATCCCGACCCTCCTAGGAGGAAATAGCGATGGTCGCTGTCCATGTCGTCGTCGGCTGCGCTGTCATCGCGCTCAACCTGGTCGCTTTCGCGATCGGCGGTGTGGCCTGGTACCGCGACCGTCCTTCGATCCGCTTCTGGTACCTGCTCCGCGCCGCCCAGGCAGCCGTCTTCCTGCAGGCGATGCTCGGCGGCCTGCTCGTCTTCACCGGTCACAAGCCCGGCGAAAGCCTCCACTACCTCTACGGGATCCTGCCCCTCGTCGTCTCCCTGATCGCCGAGGGCGCCCGTACGGGCGCCGCCGAACGCGAGCTCGGCGACGTCGACTTCGAATCCCTCCCCGCCGACTCGCAGCAGTCTTTGGCCCTGGCGATAGTCCGGCGCGAGATGGGCATCATGGCCGTCAGCTGCGGCGTAATCCTCTTCCTAGCCCTCCGTGCCGCCAGCACCAGCGGCGCCTTCTGATCGAGTCCGCCATAACCCGTGTTCAAGACGGGTTATGGCGGACTCGCGCGACTCGCGCGTTCAGGGGGTGGCTTGGTGGTCCAGTCCCAGTTGGATTGCGGCAACTGCCGCAAAGAGGGCGCCGGTGGTGAGGTGGAGGATGGCGTCGGCGGGGTTGTCGGGGAAGGCGAAGATGCCGGCTGGGCTGGTCGAGAAGGCCGCCCAGATGCCGGTGAGGACCAGGGCGGCCGCGACAAAGGTTGCGTAGAGCACCGCCCAGCGGGGCTTCAGCGCGAAGAAGAAGGCGGGGCCGAAGAGGAGGAAGCCGGAGAGCGCGTGGACGCCGTTGAAGTCGACGCCGAGCACGAGCTTGGTCGGCGCGCCCTCGCCGAAGTGGAAGCTTGGTTCGGCGATCAGCCCCGCTGTCGCCCAGGCCAGCTGCAAGGCCGCGAGGACTACGATCCCCCACTGGGCGAAGGTCCACTGCATCCGGGGCGCGGTCGTCGCCTCCATCGGAGACGAAGCCTACCGCGCCGGGCTTATCCAACCGCTAATCGCCAGGCACCCCGTCTGGCCTGCTATCTATACTTGTTGTCTGAGAGGTGCTCAAGCTGGTGAAAGGGTCCATGGGACTCTGCCGTATGGCTAGCCGGTCGGGGGCCTCTCAGAACTTCAGTAGTAAAGAGTTTTGCTGCGCTTGAAGGGCTCGAACTCGGATTTGACGAGATGGCTTACCAGGTCGTATGAGCGGAGATCTTCGCTCTCATACTTGCGCTGGATCGCCCACGTCAGGTAGTCGGCAACTTGAAGGCAAGGATCGCTCGCCGCCGGAGAGAACGCGCAATGGCACGTGATTGTCGGCGATACCTGATTGACAACCTCAGTCACTGCTTCACGAACGCCGGCCTTCGTGGACTTTCGCTTGCGCTTGATTTGCAGGGATGACGCCACCACCAGCAACTCGTCCTTGGAGTCGACGACTTGTGATGCGACGTACTTGAAATGCAAGTACCAGGCCAACTTGTAGAAGTACAGGGGGTCTTCGCGCAACTCGTCTTGCGCCTTCCTCTTGTCGAGGACCGTTGCGTCGAAGCGGAGATCGCTTTGGGAGATGAGGTCGAATACACGATCACGAGTCCGCTGCTTGTCGCTAGTCGCGTGGAACTGATCCAAGAAGAGCCCCTCCCATGCGAGTTCTCTGCGGAGGGTGAGGATTTTCTCTCCGATCGAGCAGTCGTCGACCGTAATCGTCCCAATCATGAAATAACGACTCACACCCCCGCCGGCGGGCTTGAAGACGAGGTCGCCTGCCTCGTCGCCGAAAACGTGCACGCGGCTCACTACGCCTCCAAGCCCAGTGGCCGGTACTCGCCGCCGCTGAAGACCAGCGGGTCGCCTTCGCCGGTCGCGAGGTCGGTGACCTCGCCGGTGACGATCACGTGGTCGCCGCCGGCGATCACGTCGCGCAGGTCGCAGGCGATCCAGGCGAGGGCGTCGTCGATCGCCGGGATGCCGTCGCGCTCGCTCCAGGCGACACCGTCCCACTTCTCGGCCACGGGGGCCTTGGTGGCGAAGGCACGGGCGGTCCGCTCCTGCTCCGCATGCAGGACGCTGATCCCGAAGCGGTTGGCCGCCTGGACCGCGAGCAGGGTGCGCGAGCCGCGGTCGAGGCAGGCCAGCATCAGCATCGGCTCGATCGAAAGCGAGCAGACCGCGTTGGCCGTCGCTCCGGCCGGACCGTCGGGCCCGGCGGCGCTGACGACGGTGACGCCGGTGGGCAGCATCGCCATCGCGGCGCGGAAGCGAGCGGGGTCGAGCGGACTCATGGCTGGACGGGACAATATGATGCCGCCGCGTGCGCCTGGCACTGATTACAGCAACGGCCCTCTTCGCTGCCCTCGGGCTTGCCGCCTGCGGCTTCGGCGAAGAAGGGGTCTCGGTCTCCAAGAGCGACCCCAACTACACGGGGGCCGCGCTCTTCGCCACGCACTGCTCCGGCTGCCACACGCTCGGCGCCGCCGGCACACAGGGCACCGGCAATCGCGGCCTGCGCACGCAGGGGCCGAACCTCAACCAGCGAACCGAGACATATGAAGACGCTCTCTTCGCGATCCAGAACGGCGGTTTCTCCGGCGCGATCATGCCCCAGAACATCGTTGTCGGCCACGAAGCCGAAGCCGTCGCCCACTTCGTCGCCAAATATGCGGGCGACGAAGCCGAAACCTCGCCTCGCCCCGGCGAGACTTCGCCCTAACCTTTCCGAGCCATGCTCGACCTGAAGCTGATCCGCTCCGAACCCGAGCGGGTCAAGACGGCCCTCGCCCGCCGCGGCGCCGCCGAGCAGGTCGACGAGCTGCTCGCCCTCGACTCCCGCCGCCGCGAGCTGCTGCCCCAGATCGAGGGTGCGCAGGCTGAGCGCAAGACGCTCTCGAAGCAGATCGGCGAGGCGAAGCAACGGGGTGAGGACGCGGCCGAGCAGATGCAGGCGGTCCAGGTCCTAAAGGAGACGATCGAGTCCGGCAAGGCCGAGCTGGAGGGAGTCGAAGCGGAGCTCAACCGAGTCGGCACCGCGCTGCCCAACCTGCCCGACCCCAACGCCCCGGACGGGATGACCGAGGAGGACGCGGTTGTCCTGCGCGAGGAGGGGGAGCTGCCGAGCTTCGACTTCGAGCCGCGCGACCACCTCGAGATCGGCTCCGAGCTGGGGCTCATCGACATGGAGGCCGGCGCCCGCGTCTCCGGCTCGCGCTTCGCCTACATCAAGGGGGACCTTGTGATGCTCGAGCTGGCGCTGGTCCGGTTCGCGCTCGACCTCGTCCGCGGCGAGGGACACGAGCCCGTCGTCCCGCCGGTGCTGGTCCGTGAAGAGGCGCTGGTGGGGACGGGGTTCCTGCCCGGCGACCGCGACCAGATCTACGAAGTGCCCAAGGACGAGCTCTTCCTCGTCGGCACTTCGGAGGTCCCGCTAGCGGCCCTGCACGCCGGCGAGATCCTCGAGGCCGAGCAACTGCCGATCCGCTACGCGGGGTTTTCCACCTGCTTCCGCCGCGAGGCGGGTGCCGCCGGCCGCGACACCCGCGGCATCTTCCGCGTCCACCAGTTCGACAAGGTCGAGATGTTCTCGTTCGTCGAGCCCTCGCAGTCGGCCGCCGAGCACGAGCGGCTGCTGGCGATCGAGGAGCGCATCCTCGTCGAGCTGGAGATCCCCTACCGCGTCGTCAACGTCGCCGCGGGGGACCTCGGCGCGCCGGCCGCGAAGAAGTACGACTGCGAGGCCTGGATTCCCAGTCAGGGCCGCTACCGCGAGCTGACCTCGTGCTCGAATACGACCGACTACCAGGCGCGCCGCCTCAGTTGTAGGTATCGGCCCGGAGACGGCGAATCACCGGAGGCGGTACACACGCTGAATGGGACGGCGGTGGCCGTGGGACGGACGATGATCGCGCTGATCGAGAACCGGCAGGAGCGGGATGGCGGATTCACGCTACCCACTATTTTGCATTCCTACGGTGCGCCTGAGAGGATCGCGGCACCATGAGCACAGGGGTACGTGACGCCAAGCGTGTGGTTCTCTGCGACGACCACGAGATCGTCCGCGAGGCGATCAAGTCGCGGATGGCTAATTCGAGCACGGTCGAGATCGTCGGCGAGGCAAGCGACGGCCGCGACGTGGTCGACGTGGTCAAGGAGCTCGAGCCCGACGTACTGATCATCGACGTCGAGCTGCCCAAGCGCGACGGGATCGAGGCGACCAAGGAGGTGCTGAAGGCCCGGCCGCGGACCAAAGTCATCATCTTCACCGCCCATGCCCAGCCGGACCTGCTTGCTCTTGCCCTGCGAGCCGGCGCTTCGGGCTACGTACTCAAGTCGGCGCCGGCCGAGGACATCGCCCGGGCCGTGAAAGCGGTCACGGGCGGCGGCACCTTCCTCGGCGGCGACTTCGCCGGCGGCAAGCCCTCCGAGGTCGAGAAGCTGCTCACCCTCTCCCCGCGCGAGCGCCAGATCCTCGAGCTGCTGGCCGAGGGCCTGCGGGTGAAAGAGATCGCCGAGCGGCTCCAGCTCAGCCCGGCGACCGTGCACACCCATGTGCGCAACGCGATCGCCAAGCTCGAGGTCGACACCCGGACCGAGGCGGTCGCGCTGGCGGTGAAGTTCAGCTACCTGGGCGCCGGCGGCAAGGCCTAGCTGTCGCCGTCGGCCTGCGTGGCCGGCTTCAGCTCCAGGGCGCAGCCGTTGATGCAGTAGCGCTGTCCGTTCTCCCCGGGGCCGTCGTCGAAGACGTGGCCGAGGTGGGCGTCGCAGTGCCTGCAGACGACCTCGGTGCGACGCATGAAGAGGCTGTTGTCCGGCCGCAGCTCGACGTGCTCGAGGTTGGCCGGCTCGGTGAAGCTGGGCCAGCCGGTGCCGGAGTCGAACTTGGTGTCCGAGGAGAACAGCTCGGTGCCGCAGCAGACGCAGGTGTACATACCTTCGGTTTTCTCGTCGACGTAGGGGCCGGTGAAGGGACGCTCGGTGCCGGCGTTGCGGGTCACGTCGTACTGCTCGGGGGTTAGCTGGTCACGCCATTCCTGGTCGGTCTTCTTGGTCTTGTTGGCCATAGGGGGAGGGTAGAGGGCGGCGGGGGTCGCGTCCTGAGTGCTGGGTTTTTCGCCGGGCGCGTCGTGGCTCTCGCTGAGTTGTCAGTGCGAAAAACATGACGCCGCACTCAGGACGCGACCCCCGCCGCCCATACGATCCCGGCTGATGCCCGAGGCCTTCTACGAGCGGAGCGGCGACCAGTACTTGGCTACTGAGCTTACGAGGGGGCCCTGGGATCCTGGGGCGCAGCATGCGGGGCCTCCTTCGGCACTCCTGGGCCGGGAGCTCGAGCGGTTCGACGGCGATGGGAGCTTTCAGGTGGGACGGGTCGTGTTCGAGATCCTCAGGCCGGTTCCTATTGGAGAGGTGCAGGTCGAGTCGCGGGTGCTGCGGCCCGGGAAGAAGGTGCAGCTCGTGGAGGCTTCGCTCTTCGGTGAGGCTGGGGAGCTGATGCGGGCTACCGCGTGGCTCTTGCGAAAGGCGGAGCTCGAGTTGCCCGAGCGGGCTGTTGCCGACGATGCGCCGCCGCCCGGGCCGGAGCAGGGGTGGACGCCTGAGTTCTTTCCCACCGGGCAGGACGTCGGGTACCACACGGCGATGGAGTGGAAGGCCGTCGCTGGGGCCTTCTTGGAGCCGGGGCCGGCGACCGTTTGGATGCGGATGCGGCACCCGCTTGTCGCCGGCGAGGAGCCGACGCCGCTGCAGCGGGCGCTGGTTGCCGCCGATGTCGGCAACGGGATCAGCGCCGTGCTCGACTATCGAGAGTTCGTCTTCATCAACGTCGACCTCACCGTCCACTTCGAGCGCATGCCGGAGGGCGAGTGGGTCTGCGTCGACGCCGTCACCCGCCCCCAGGCAACCGGTATCGGCACCGCCGAGTCGGAGCTCTCCGACCAGCGCGGCCGGATCGGCCGGGCTGCCCAGTCCCTCCTGATCGCCCAGCGCTAGCCGGCCGGGAGGGGTTGGCTGCGTGGGGCGATTACGAGCGCGATCGTCGTCGCCGAAGCCAGGGCTATGGCCGCCGCCAGGATGAACGCGCCCTCGTAGGTGCTCAGCGCGGCGGCGGCGCCTGCCAGCGGCGCGCCGAAGCCCACGCCGGCGTCGAAGAACGCCGTGAAGGTCCCGAGGGCAGCACCGCGGCGGGTGTCGGAGACGCGGCTGACGACGATCAGCGAGAGAGAGGGGTAGAGGAGCGAGAAGGCAGCGCCCATCGCCAGCGCGCCGGCGATGGCGACCGGGAGGCTGTGGGCCAGGGCGATCGTGGTCAGGCCGACCGCCTCGACCGTGGCGGCGACGAAGGCGACCCTCGCCGGGCCGACCCGGTCGGGCAGGTCGCCGCCGATCAGGCGGGTGAGCACGACCATCGTCGCGAAGGCGCCGAACACGGCGGCCCCGTGGCCGACTCCGCGAGATTCGAGGTGCAAGACGACGAATGCAGCCATCGTCCCGTAGCCGATCGAGCCGAGGGCAAGCGCTATTCCCGGCCGGACCGCTTCGCGCTCGATCAGCGCTTGGTGTTCCTCGTCGGGATGCGGGACCGCGTGGAACGGGTCGGGCAGGCGGGTGGCGATCAGCGCTCCGAGCAGGGGTGCCAAGCCGGCAAAGAGCCAGACCGCGGTGTAGCCGGAGGCGTGCAGGATCAGCTCGCCGATCAAGGGACCGATGCTGAGCCCGGCCCAGACCGAGAGGCCGTAAAGGCCGATCACCCGTCCGCGCCGCGCGGGCGGAGCAAGGTCGACGACCCAGGCGGAGCTGGCGGTGAACACCGTCCCCTCTCCTGCGCCGAGAACGAGACGGGCGGCGACGAGGCCGGGAACCCCGAGCGGCAGCAGGTACATGAACCCGCCGAGCGCGACCAGGATCGAGCCGAGCAGGACGGTGGGCTTGCGGCCGCGGTGGTCCGCGAGCCGCCCGGCGAACGGGCGCAGCAGCAGGCCCGTGATCGCGTAGGAGCCGATCACCACCCCGACCGCCACGTTGCCGGCGCCGAGCGGGCCGTGGACGAAGCGGGGGAGGACCGGCAGCACTGCGCCCACCGCGACCAGCCCACAGAACGTGACGGCGAAGACACCGGCAAAGGCGATTCCCGGGCGCGGAACGAGCGGCTTCGCCCCCTCAGAGGTGGCGCTCACCGCAAAAGTCCGGAGAGGTCGTCGATCGCGTGGTCCGGGGGTGGGTCGGCTTGGCCCGCCTCGCCTCGGGAGCTGGCGCCGCTGAGGACGAGGACCGTCGCCAGCCCGGCGCGGCGCCCTCCCACGATGTCGGAAGCGAGCCGGTCGCCGACCATCGCCACCCGCTCGGCGTTCGGGATCAGTGCCCGCGCCTGCTCGAAGAGGTGGGCCTCGGGCTTGCCGCCGATCTCGGCTCTCGCCCCGGACGCGGTCTCGACGGCAGCCAGGATCGCACCGGTGCCTGGCCAGGCACCCCCGGGCATAGGCAGGGTGGGATCGCGGCTCGTTCCGAAGAGGGACGCCCCGGCCCTCAGGGCGAAGGTCGCGGTGAGCAACTCGGCGTAGTCGAACTCGCGGTGGCCCGATACGACCACGGCGTCGGCGCTCCTCGCGGCCTCTCCCTCCAGAAGCACCAGCCCCGCGGCGGCGACCGTCTCCTTGAAGCCGGGCGCGCCGATCACGAAGGCGGTTCCCCCCGTCCCGACCCGCTCCGCCGCAAGCTGGGCGGTCGAGGCGCCCGCGGTCACGACCCGCTCGTCGTCGACCGGGATGCCGGCCTCACGCAGGTATCCCGCGTAGGCAGCAGGCCGGCGCACGGAGTTGTTGGTGACGAAGACGACCTCCTTTCCACCGTCGATCAGCGCCCGCAAGCTCTCGACGGCCCCCGGCACCAGCTCGCGCCCGATCCAGACCACCCCGTCGAGGTCGACCAGAAACCCGTCGAATTCATCCGCCAGCGCCATCCCGCCCATCAGGCTATTAGGGCCGGCAGCCAACGCGGTCGATACGGTGCGCCCATGAACGACTCAAACGGGAAGGTTGTGATTGCCAACGGCGTATCGCGTCGCTACGGCGAGGGCGAGGCCGCGGTGGACGCGCTCCTCGACGTAAGCACCTCCTTCGACCGCGGCCGGTTCACGGCGATCATGGGGCCGTCCGGCTCGGGAAAGTCGACCTTGATGCACATCCTCGCCGGGCTCGACAAGCCGACTTCGGGCACCGTCGTCCTCGACGGCCAGGAGATCACCAGCCTCGACGACGGCGAGCTGACCAAGCTGCGCCGCAACAAGCTCGGCTTCGTCTTCCAGTTCTTCAACCTGCTGCCGGTCCTGACCGCCGAGGAGAACCTCGTCCTGCCGCTCTCGATCGCCGGCCGCAAGCCCGACGAACGTTGGCTGGAGCAGTTGATCGACACGGTCGGCCTTGGGGATCGGCGCACCCACCGCCCTTCAGAGCTCTCCGGCGGCCAGCAGCAGCGCGTCGCCGTTGCCCGCGCCCTGGTCTCCAAGCCAGCCGTCGTCTTCGCCGACGAGCCGACCGGAAACCTCGACTCGAAGGCCAGCGCCGAGGTCCTGCGCCTCTTGCGCCAGGCCGTCGACCAGTTCGGGCAGACGGTGATCATGGTCACCCACGACCCAGCCGCGGCGGCACACGCGGACCGCCTGATCACCCTTCGCGACGGTCGTCTGGTCCACGATGGCGCCCCCGGCTCGACGGACGAGGTAATCGAGCTGATGAAGCAGATCGACTAGGCAGGTTGACCGCCCTCGCCCTCAAGAGCCTCTGGGCGCGCAAGGTGCGTGCGATGGCGACGACTCTCGCCGTCGTGATCGGTGTCGCCTTCGTCGCAGGCACCTACATTCTCACCGATACCACCTTCGCCGCTTTCGACGAAATCTTCAGCGACTCGCTGAAGGGGACGAGCGTCGTCGTCAACGCAAAAGACGTCGTCGAACAGGAAGGCGGTCAGGTCCCGACGATTAGCGCCGCCCTGCTGCCAAAGGTGACGAAAGTGACCGGAGTGCGCATGGCGGCCGGGGCGATCTTCACTCCCGGTGGCATCTTCGATGCTCAGGGCAAGGCGATCGGCTCCAAATTCGCTCCCAAGTTCATCTCGTCGACTCTCCCGGCCGGGCTGGAGTCGCTCACCTACCTCGAGGGTCACCGGCCGCGAGGCCCGACCGAAGCGTCGATCGACCAGTCTGCCGCGGAAGAGGCCGGGATCGGAATCGGCGACAAGATCGAGCTTGCCTCGGTGCGGCGAGCGACCACATTCCGCTTGGTGGGCTTGACCAGGTTGGGCAACGCCTCCTTCGGCGGCGCGAGCATCGCTCAGGTGACGCTGCCCGTCGCTCAGCGCCTCACGGGCAAGGTCGACCGCTTCGACCAGATTTCCGTCGCCGCCGAGCCCGGGATCTCGCCGGGAGTTCTCAAGCAGCGAGTCGCGGAGGCTATGCCGGCCTCTGCCAGGGTCGAGACCGCCGAAGAAAACGCCAACCGTTCCTCCGAAAGGATCCGCGACAACCTCGGCTTCCTGCGCACGGCGCTGCTCGTCTTCGCCTTCGTCGCCCTCTTCGTCGGCGCCTTTCTCATCTTCAACACCTTTTCGATCACCGTTGCGCAGCGGACCACCGAGTTCGGCATGTTGCGCACCCTCGGCGCCGCCCGCGGTCAGATCCTCACCTCGGTGGTGCTCGAGGCGTTGCTGATCGGGTTGCTCGGCGCGCTGCTGGGCCTCGCCTTTGGCTTCGCGATCGCAAAGGGCCTGAACGCACTGTTCATCGCGATCGGGATTGACTTGCCGACCACGAGCCTGGTCCTCAAGGATCGAACCGCGATCGCGGCGCTTGGCATCGGCGTCGGGGTTACTCTCGTGTCTTCGCTGGTTCCTGCGCTGCGCTCGACCCGAGTTCCCCCGATCGCCGCACTCCAGGCGCTGGAGACGCCGCGCAGCCGCCGCCGCGTCCTCGCCTACGCGGTCCTCGCGGCGCTGATCTCCCTCGCTGGGCTCGGGATGGTCCTTGCGGCTCTCTTCGGCGGCGCCTCGGGAGGCAGTGCCGCCGTCTTGCTGGGCGGCGGAGCGGTCGCCGTCTTGCTGGGCGTCTCCCTCTTCAGCCCCCGGCTGGTGCGGCCACTCGCCTCGCTCGCGGGGTTGCCTTTGGAGCGCTTGCGCCCATTGACCGGCCGCCTTGCCCGCGAGAACACCCAGCGCAACCCGGCGCGGACGGCGGTGACCGCTGCAGCGCTGATGATCGGCCTCGCCGTGGTCGCCTTCGTCACCGTCTTCGCCGCTGGGATCAAGGGCTCGATCTCCTCTGCCGTCGACGAAAGCTTCCAGGGCGAGCTGGTGATCCGCAATAGCGATGGCTTCACTCCGATCTCTCCCGGTGCCGCAGTGGCCGCTCGGCATGTGCCTGGGGTCGAAGTCGTCTCGACTCTCCGCACAGCCCAGGCGCAGCTGGTTGGCAGCGGCGGCAAGCCGCGCGTCTCGGCCTTGGAAGCAGATGCCGGCAAGGTGCTGACGATCGACTGGACCGAGGGCGGTCCGACGACTCTGCGCAACCTCGCCGACCGAGAGATCATCCTCAACAAGTCCTTTGCATCCGACAACGACCTGGAAGTAGGAGACCAGGTTCGCTTCCTCACCCAGATCGACATGCGGCCTTCGTTTCGTGTGGTTGGTGAGTTCGAAGACAAGGCGGGGCTGTTCGGCAGCGCCATCGTCACTCACGGAGTGATGACGCGCCAGTTCGACCAGACCGAAGACTCGATCGATTTCGTCAAGCTGGCTCCGGGCGCGAATGCCGACAAGGTCCAGGCCGTTCTCACCGGGATCATCGACGCCACCTTCCCCACCGCCGATGTGATGAACCAGGGGGAACTGAAGGAAAACCAGGAAGCGCAGGTCAACAATCTGCTGGGCTTGATCTACGCCCTGCTGGGTTTGGCGATCATCGTCTCCCTCTTCGGCATCGCCAATACCCTTGTGCTCTCGATCCACGAGCGCACCCGCGAGATAGGCATGCTGCGTGCGATCGGGATGTCGCGGCGCCAGGTGCGAACGATGATGCGCTACGAGGCGGTGATCACCGCCTTGATCGGTGCGATCCTGGGCATGATCATCGGCGTCATCTTTGCCGCCCTGATCGCCCAGCCCCTCAAGGACGAAGGATTCACGCTCTCCTATCCGGTGCTCAATCTATTCGGGCTACTCGCGTTCGCGGCGATACTCGGCGTCGTCGCCGCAATCGGTCCTGCCCGCCGCGCCTCTCGGCTCGACGTCCTCGAAGCCCTCCAGTACGAGTAGGGCCTCAGCCGCGCCGAAGCAGGCGCTTGACCGCGGCCATCAGCTCCTCGGTCCGTTCCGCCTGCGTGTTCCCCTCGGCGCCGGCGACGCAGTGGGCGGCGTGGTCGGAGAGCAGCTCCAGGGCAACCTTGTCGAGAGCCGCCTGGATCGCGGTCACCTGGGTGACGACGTCGATGCAGTAGCGGTTCTCCTCGACCATGCGCTCGACTCCGCGGACCTGGCCTTCGATCCGGCGCAGCCGCTTCAGCACCGCATCCCGGTTCTCGGTGTAGCCGTGGGTGGCCGCATCGCTCACCGGGCCAGTGTACCCCCTGGGGGTATAGCCACAAGCCGTTCCGGTGCGATTTATGTCGCCATAGCCCACATAAATCGCACCGGAAGGTCAGCCCAGGCCCATGCGGATCGCGCCGGCGATCTCGAACATCGCTGCGCGGGCGCTGGGGCAGATCGCGGTCAGGTTGGCGAAGCCGTGGATCGAGCCCGAGTGGCGCTGCAGCGCCACCTTCACGCCTGCTTCACGCATCCGGGTGGCGTAGGTCTCGCCCTCGTCGCGCAGCGGGTCGAAGCCGGCGGTGGCGACGTAGGCAGGGGGGAGGTTGGAGACGTCGGGAGCCCGCATGATCGAGACGCGGGGGTCGTCGTGAGCGCAGCCGTCCGGCAGGTAGTGGCCCTCGAACCAGTCCATGTCGTTGCGGGTCAGCAGGAAGCCCTTGGCAAAGGTGTCGCGCGAGGCTTGGCCGCCGAGGGCGTCGGCGGCGGGATAGAGCAGGGCCTGCATTGTCGGCTGTGGGCCCCCTGCATCTCGTGCCTGGAGGCAGACCACCGCGGCAAGGTTGCCCCCGGCGCTGTCGCCTGCCACGGCGATTCGTGCCGGGTCGGCGCCAAGATCGCCGGCATGCTCTGTGGCCCAGGCAAACGCAGCCACCGCGTCCTCGACCGGTGCCGGGAACGGGTGCTCGGGAGCGAGCCGGTAATCGACCGAGAGCACTCGGCAGCCGCTGTGGTCGGCGAGGAAGCGACAGAGCCCGTCGTGCGTCTCGAGGTCGCCGATCACCCAGCCGCCGCCGTGGTAGTAGACGATCAGCGGCTGCGGGGCCGCAGGTGCGCCGAGGGAGACGTAGAGCCGCGCCGGGATCTGGCCGTCCGGCCCAGGGATCGCCAGGTTTTCGATCCGCCCCATCGGCCGCGGCGGCCCGTTGACGACCGGGACCCCCGCCCGGTTCTCGGCGCGGGCCTGCTCGACCGAGCGGCCCTCGACGAGGGAGAACTCTCCCTCCAGCGCAGCCAGGCGCAGCAGCATCTGGATGTCCGGCGCCAGCTCTTGCCCGTCGAGCCGCGGTGGCGGCCCGAGCAATCTCCGCAGCGTGCGCGGGCGCAGCCCGCAGGCGCGGCGGGCGACCCAATGCTGCATCTGGGGTGGGGGCTGCGGCGGCGCCAAGTCGCCCGGCAGGCTACGTGATCGGAGTGTGACGAAGGTAACGGGAGGCGGGGCTCCGATCGCTAGCCTGGACAGGAGGCGATGGGGGCAGCGACCACAACCGCTCCACGGCCGGTCCCCCGGACTCCCGAGCGACGCTTGCCGCCCGGCATGCCGGTCCCCAGGCCGGTCCAGACGGCACTCTGGTCGCGGCAGGCAAGGCGCGTGCTATTCGCCTGCCAGGACCGCTACGGGGACATGTTCACGCTCCGCATTGCCTACGAAGGGACGTGGGTGATCCTGGCCGACCCAGCCGCGATCAAGCAGGTCTTCACCGGCGACCCGAAGGTCTTCCATGCCGGCGAGGGCAACCAGATCCTGTCCACGGTCCTCGGCCAGAACTCTGTCCTCGTCCTCGACGAGAAGCCCCACATGCGCCAGCGCAAGCTGCTGCTGCCGCCCTTCCACGGCGGTCGGATGCAGGGTTACGAGGAGACGATGAGCGAGATCGCCGAGCACGAGATCGCGAGCTGGCCGACAGGTACCCCGTACAAGCTGCGTCCGCGCATGCAGGCGATGACGCTCGAGATCATCCTGCAGACGGTTTTCGGCGTTCGCGAAGGGGAGCGGATGGCCGAGTTGCGCGCGACGCTGCGCGAGTTTCTCGACCTCACGACCAACCCCCAGTTCCTCCTTCCGCTCCTGCTCGTCGGTCCCGACCGGATCCGCAGGCTCGGACCCTTCCGCCGCCGCATGGACCGGGTCGACGAGCTGATCTACCGCGAGATCGCCGAGTGCCGCCGCGCGGGCGACGTCGAGCAGCGCGACGACGTCCTCTCGATGCTGGTCGCGGCGCGCCACGAGGACGGCAGCCCGATGAGCGACGAGGAGATGCGTGACGAGCTGCTCACCCTGCTCGTCGCCGGCCACGAGACCACTGCGACCTCGCTCTCGTGGGCGGTCGAGCGGCTCGTCCGCCACCCCGAGAAGCTGGAGCGCCTGCGCGCCGAGGTGGCCGACGGCCGCGACGAGTACCTGACCGCGACGATCCAGGAGACGTTGCGCCTGCGCCCGGTCATCTCGGTCGTCCTGCGCAAGCTCACCGAGCCGGTCGAGATCGGCGGCTACGAGCTGCCGGCCGGCGTCTCGGTGGCGCCCTGCGTCTACCTCGCCCACCGTAACCCCGAGGTCTACCCGGAACCGGAGCGCTTCCTCCCCGAGCGCTTCCTCGACAACCCGCCTGGCACCTACACCTGGATCCCCTTCGGCGGCGGCGTCCGCCGCTGCCTAGATGAGTAGTTCCACGACTCAGGCCACGTAGTCGACCAAGGCCCGGCTGTTGCGCCCCAGCTCATAGTTCAGTGAAACCGCCGCGGCAAGCGCAAGGAAGCGACTTGCGAT